>OIXV01000023.1_pt1 | contig 141268 bp, 109 predicted proteins | sample 1587771 | NCBI WGS metagenome assembly OIXV01 (sample SAMEA3888893, study PRJEB22519) | human gut metagenome | biome: human gut; feature: human-associated habitat; material: faeces | place: Denmark | collected 2010
ACATCCCCGGCGAAGGTCACAACCTCCAGGAGCACTCCATGGTGCTTATCCGCGGTGGTCGTGTTAAGGACCTTCCTGGTGTTCGTTACAAGGTCATCCGCGCTGCTCTCGACTGCGCTGCAGTCGACAAGCGCAAGCAGGCTCGCAGCCGCTACGGTGCCAAGCGCCCGAAATAAGTAAACCGCTAAGTCGCGCGGGTCAAAAAAGAAAGGCCTAATGGGAGGTTAGGAAAGCCTCCTCGAAGCGCGCAGGAAAGAAGGAGTTACCCAATGCCGCGTCGTGCAGCAGCAGTCCGTCGTGAAACTCAGCCGGACGCAAAGTTCAACAATCGTCTTGTCACCCAGCTGATCAACAAGATCATGCTCGATGGCAAGAAGTCCATCGCCGAGGGCATCGTTTATGGTGCTTTCGATATCGTCGAGGAGAAGTCTGGCCAGGATCCCCTGTCCGTCTTCAAGAAGGCCATGGACAACGTTCGCCCCACGCTCGAAGTCAAGCCGAAGCGTGTCGGCGGCGCAACCTACCAGGTGCCGATGGAGGTCAACTCCCGTCGTGCCACCACGCTCGCCATCCGCTGGATCGTCGACTTCTCGCGCAAGCGCAAGGAGCACACCATGAAGCAGCGCCTCGCTGCCGAGATCATGGACGCAGCCGAGAACACCGGCGCTTCCGTCAAGAAGCGTGAGGATCTCTACAAGATGGCCGAGTCCAACCGTGCGTTCTCGCACTACCGCTTCTAGGTCGTGAGGGAACATGGCTAAGACTAACGACCTGAAGCTCACCCGTAACTTCGGCATCATGGCCCACATCGATGCCGGTAAGACGACCACTACCGAGCGAATCCTTTACTACACTGGCAAGACCCACAAGATCGGCGAGGTGCATGATGGCGCCGCGACGATGGACTGGATGGTGCAGGAGCAGGAGCGCGGCGTGACCATCACCGCTGCTGCTACTACCTGCTTCTGGAAGAAGGACGGCGAGACCTACCGCTTCCAGATCATCGACACCCCGGGCCACGTGGACTTCACCGCCGAGGTTGAGCGCTCCCTGCGCGTTCTCGACGGCACCGTCGCCGTGTTCGACGCCGTTGCCGGCGTTCAGCCGCAGTCCGAGACTGTTTGGCGTCAGGCGGAGCGCTACGGCGTTCCCCGCATCGCCTTCATCAACAAGTACGACCGCGTCGGCGCCGACTTCCTCCATGCGATTCAGACCATGAAAGATCGCCTGGGTGCCAAGGCCGTCGCGGCACAGCTCCCGATGGGCGCCGAGGACAACTTCTGGGGCGTCATCGACCTTGTCACCATGACCGCATGGGACTTCAAGGCCGACGACAAGGGCATGACCTACCCTGAGCCCATGGACGAGATCCCCGCCGAGTTCAAAGAGGACGCCGAGCTTTACCATCAGGAGCTCCTCGAGGCTGCCGCCGACTGCGACGACGACCTCATGGAGAAGGTCCTCATGGAAGAGGAAGTCTCCGTCGAAGAGCTGAAGGCTGCCCTGCGCAAGGGCGTCATCGCCTGCAAGATCAACCCCGTGTTCGTGGGCTCCGCCTACAAGAACAAGGGCGTACAGGAACTCCTCGACGCCGTTGTCGACTACCTCCCGGCTCCGATCGACGTTCCCGCCATCAAGGGCACCAACCCCGAGACCGGCGAGGAAGATGAGCGCCCGAGCGATTCGAAGGCCCCGTTTGCGGCCCTCGCGTTCAAGATTATGACCGACCCGTTCGTCGGCAAGCTCACCTACCTGCGCGTGTACTCCGGCCATCTTGACGCTGGTTCCTACGTGACCAACGCCACCAAGGATAAGAAAGAGCGCATCGGCCGCCTGCTTCAGATGCACTCCAACCAGCGCGTCGACATCGATGCCTGCTCCGCTGGCGACATCGTCGCCGTCGTTGGCCTGAAGAACACGACCACGGGCGACACGCTGTGCGAGGAAGACGCGCCGATCATCCTCGAGTCCATGGAATTCGCCGACCCCGTCATCGACGTTGCTGTCGAGCCGAAGACCAAGGCCGACCAGACCAAGATGGAGATCGCCCTCCAGAAGCTGGCCGAAGAGGACCCGACGTTCCGTGTGTCGACCAACCATGAGACCGGCCAGACCATCATCGCCGGCATGGGCGAGCTTCACCTCGAGATCATCGTCGACCGTCTTCTGCGCGAGTTCAAGGTCGAGGCGAACGTTGGTAAGCCGCAGGTTGCCTACCGCGAGCGTCCGGGCCACGAAGTGCTCAACGCCGAAGGCAAGTTCGTCCGCCAGTCCGGTGGTCGCGGCCAGTACGGCCATGCGGTCATCAACATGTATCCGCAGGAAGCCGGCAAGGGCTACGAGTTCGAGAACAAGATCGTCGGCGGCGTCGTGCCGAAGGAATACATTCCTTCCATCGACAAGGGCATCCAGGAGGCTCTCAACACGGGCGTTCTGGCTGGCTATCCCGTTGAGGACGTTCGTGTCGAGCTCATCGATGGTTCTTACCACGACGTCGACTCTTCCGAGGCTGCATTCAAGGTCGCAGGCTCCATGGCGATCAAGGACGCGCTGCGCAAGTCTGACCCGGTCATCCTCGAGCCGGTCATGTCCGTCGAGGTTGAAACCCCCGAGGAGTACATGGGCTTCGTCATGGGCGACATCCCGAGCCGCCGCGGCATGATTTGCGGCCAGGAAGCACGTGGCAACGCCGTCGTCATCTCCGCGAAGGTTCCGCTGGGCGAGATGTTCGGCTATGCAACCGACCTGCGCTCCGGCACTCAGGGCCGCGCGACGTATACGATGCAGTTCTCGTCTTACGAGCCGGTTCCGAAGAGCGTGTCCGAAGAGATTATCAGCAAGGCTGGCGGCAACGCGTAGAGCGCGGCTGCGACAAGCTTAATGGAGGTAAGATAAGTGGCTAATCAGAAGATTCGCATCCGCTTGAAGGGGTACGATCATGAGATCGTGGATCAGTCCACCAAGCTCATCGTCGATACCGCGCAGAAGACGGGTGCAAAGGTGTCCGGTCCTATTCCGCTGCCGACGGAGCGCAACATGTATTGCGTCGTCAAGGGCCCGCACGTCGACAAGGATTCACGCGAGCAGTTCGAGATGCGCACTCACAAGCGCCTCATCGATATCCTGGAGCCGACCCCGAACACGGTCGATTCCCTGATGCGTCTCGATCTCCCGGCCGGCGTCGACATCGAGATCAAGCTGTAAGGGGGCTCTTTTAAATGATTAATGCAATCTTTGGCAAGAAGATCGGCATGACGCAGATCTTCGCTGAGAACGAAACCGTCGTTCCCGTTACCGTTATCCAGGCTGAGCCGAACAAGGTCTGCCAGGTGAAGACGAAGGCTACGGACGGTTACGAAGCTGTTCAGTTGGGCTTCGGCGCAATCAAGCCGAAGAAGGTCAACAAGCCGATGGCGGGCCATTTCGAGAAGCTCGGCACCGAGCCTGTTCGTTACCTGCGCGAGGTTCGTGTCGAGGACGCGAGCGAGTACAAGACGGGCGACCTGCAGACCGTCGCGGCATTTGCCGACGTGAAGAAGGTCGACGTCACCGGCACTTCCAAGGGCAAGGGCTTCGCGGGCGTCATCAAGCGCTACGGCTTTGCCGGCGGCCCTGGCGGACACGGCGCGCACTTCCATCGCGCCCCCGGTTCGGTTGGCCAGTGCGCAACCCCGTCCCGCGTCTTCAAGGGCGTTCGCATGCCGGGTCACATGGGCTGCGATACGGTGACCGTCCGCAACCTCGAGGTCGTTCGCATCGATGAGGAGCAGAACCTCATCCTCGTCAAGGGTGGTATCCCGGGCGGCAAGAACGGCATCGTGCGCGTGCGCATGGCGTAGTTAGTAACGAAGATTAGGAGCTGCATTACATATGGCAACGATTGATATCAAGGACGCGAAGGGTGAGAAGACCGGCACTGCCGAGCTCAATCCTTCCGTGTTCGGCATCGAGCCGAACGTCCCGGTCATGCACCTTGCGGTCCGCGCGCAGCGCGCTTCGTGGCGCCAGGGCACGCATGACACCAAGACCCGCGGCGAGGTTCGTGGCGGCGGCAAGAAGCCGTGGCGCCAGAAGGGTACCGGCCGCGCTCGTCAGGGCACCATCCGCGCACCTCAATGGGCTGGCGGCGGCACCGTGTTTGGTCCGCATCCCCGCTCCTACGAGATGAAGGTGAACAAGAAGGAGATCAAGCTCGCGATGCGTTCTGCGCTTTCCGCGAAGCTCGCCGACAACCAGCTCATGGTCGTCGCTGATTGGAACTTCGAGAAGCCCTGCACCAAGGACGCCGTTGCTGCCCTGAAGGCGCTCGGCATCGAAGGTCGTGCGACGCTCGTGATCGGCAATGAGGACATCAACACCTACAAGTCCTTCCGCAACATCCCGACCGTCACCATCGTCCCGGTGTGCATGATCAACACCTACGACTTCTTGGATAACAAGACGCTCGTGCTGACTGAGTCCACCCTGGCCCGCATCGAGGAGGTGCTTGCATAAATGAAGGATCCTCGCGAGGTTATCATCCGCCCCGTCATCACGGAGCACAGCTACGACATGATGGAGAAGAACACCTACACCTTCGAGGTCGCAAAGACCTCCAACAAGGTTGAGATCCGTCAGGCAGTTGAGGCCATCTTCAACGTGACGGTGACCAAGGTGAACACCCTGAACGTGAAATCCAAGCCGAAGCGCATGCGCGGTGCGGCTGGCCGTACCCGTACGTGGAAGAAGGCCATGGTCACGCTCAAGGAAGGCGATTCCATCGAGCTGTTCAACGCCTAGAGTCCTATCTCTGAGCGTCTGACGCCTGCTAGTAAGCCCCAGGTTTTTGACCTGGGGCTTTTTCTATCTCGAGGCCCGTTATCCTTTGCTCTTGGCCAACCTCGATCGCGTTTAACGGTGAGGTTTCGCTATAATGGGACAAACGACGATATTTCGAGGAGTCCGCATGGCGTTTATCGAGTTCCGCGATGTCCGCAAAATCTATCAGATGGGCGAGGTTGAGGTCGCCGCCGTCGACGGTATGTCGTTCACCGTCGAGAAAGGCGAGTTTGTCGTCGTGGTTGGTCCATCGGGCTCGGGTAAGACCACGCTTTTGAATATGCTCGGCGGCATGGATTCCTGCACGTCGGGCACGATTATGCTCGACGGGCGCGAGGTGAGCGCGTTCGACGAGAAGGAGCTTACGTATTACCGCCGTTACGACATCGGCTTCGTGTTCCAGTTTTACAACCTCGTGCAGAACCTGACGGCGCTCGAGAACGTTGAGCTCGCAAGCCAGATCTGCACCGACCCCCTCGACGCCGCCGAGGTGCTCGCCGAAGTAGGCCTCTCTCATCGCATCGACAATTTCCCCTCGCAGCTCTCGGGTGGCGAGCAGCAGCGCGTGGCCATCGCACGCGCGCTCGCAAAGAACCCGAAGGTGCTTCTGGCAGACGAGCCCACAGGTGCCCTCGACTACAAGACGGGCAAAGCTATCCTGAAGCTTTTGCAGGACACGTGCGCGAACACGGGCAAGACCGTCGTGCTCATCACGCACAACTCCGCGTTCACCGACATCGCCGACCGCGTGATCCATATTCGCGAGGGCAAGGTTGCCGCCGTGGAGCAAAACGCCCACCCCGCCTCCGCCGAAACGATTGAGTGGTAGCCGATGGCAGGGGCATTCCGCAAAGAAGTAGTCCGATCGATCACCCATTCGCTTGGGCGCTTCCTCGCTATTGCCATCATCGCAGCGCTCGGGTGCGGCTTCTATGCGGGCTTGCGCCTCACCGGCCCCGACATGCGTCTTGCGGGCGATACATACTACGACGCGACCAACCTGTGCGATCTGCGCGTCGTCTCATCGCTCGGGTTCACCGACGACCAGATCGAAGAGATTTCCCAGGTCGAAGGTGTAAGCGGCGTCATGCCCGCCTACGAGTCCGACGTCATCGCGCAGATTGACGGCGTGCAGTACACAACGCGCATCCATTCCCTCAATGTTGATAAGGCTCGGGCGAGCGAATGCGACGATGGGCTGAATGTCGAATCTGAGGATCCGAACTATATCAACCGACCTATCCTGGTCGAAGGGTCGTGGCCCGAATCGAACGACGAGTGCCTTTTGTCCGCTGATACGGTGTGGTCGACCGAGGTGAGCGTCGGCGATAAGGTCCTGCTTGCGGAGGGGGCCTCAGACCTCGACGATACCTTCGCCGTCCACGAGTACACCGTCTCAGGGTTTGTTCGCTCTTCGTATTACACGTGCTCGACGTCGGTGGGGTCAACGTCTCTCGGGTCGGGGCAGCTCGCAACCTTCGCTTATGTTCCCGAAGGCGCCTTCGCGGAGGATTTCCCCTATACCGAGGCGTTCGTCACCGTTGACGGTGCCCGAGAGGCGCGCTGGGCAACCGATGACTACCAATCGCTTGTCGATGCGACGGCTTCGCGCATTAACGGCATTTCGGATGATCTGCTCGCTTCGCGTCTCGACGGGATTCGCGCCGATGCACAGGCGGAACTTGACGAGAGCCGTGCCGACTTCGAGGCCGAGCGAGCCGATGCGCTCCAGAAGCTCGACGATGCGCAGGCGGAACTTGACGACGCGAAGGCGAAGCTTGACGACGCGGCCGCGAAGCTCGCGAGCTCGCAGGCGACCCTCGACTCGAGCGCTCGCGATCTTGCGAGCGGACAGGCGCAGGTCGATAGCGGGCGGGCGGAACTTGAAGCCCAGCGCGCGGCTGCCGAGGAGCAGTTTGCGGCAGCCGAGGCCCAGCTCGACGCCGCCCAGGCGAGCTATGATGCCGCCATGGCTCAACGCGCGATGCTCGTCGAGCAGCTCGCGCAGGCGCAGGCGGCGGGCGCGTACGATGTCGTGGCGCAGCTCGAAGCGGCGATTGCGCAAATCGACGCGCAGACTGCGGGCGTTCCCGAGCAGATTGCGCAGGGGCGTGCCCAGCTTGCTGAGCAGCGCTCTCAGGCGCAGGCGAGCATGGACGCCGCTGAGGGCGAGCTCGCGAGCTCGCAGGCGGCTATCGACAGCGGTCGTGCTCAGCTGGAATCGGGACGTCGGCAGCTTGCGTCGGGACGCTCCGAATACGAGGACGGCCTCGCACAATACGAAGAGAGCGCAAACGAGCTGTCCGCCCAGCGTGCGGATGCCGAGGAGCAGTTCGCCGACGCCGAGGCGAAGCTCGCCGATGCCCAGGCCGACGTAGATGCGATCGCGGATACCGAGGGCGAGGTGTACGTGCTTGACCTCACGAAGAATATCGGCTCCGAGAGCTTCAAGTCGGATGCGGGTCGCATTGATCAGATTGCGCAGGTCTTCCCGTTTTTGTTCTTCCTCGTGGCGGCGCTTGTCTCGCTTACCACCATGACGCGCATGGTCGAGGAGGAGCGCGTGCTCATCGGCACGTTCAAGGCGCTCGGCTACAGCAAGGCGCGCATCACCTCGAAGTACCTCATCTACGCCATCGTGGCGAGCGGAGTCGGTGCGATCATCGGTATCGTCGCGCTCTCGAAGTTCTTGCCCTGGTTCATCATGGGTGCCTATGCGATCATCTACGCCGTTCCGTGTCGCCCCTGCCCGATCGACCCCGCCATGACCGCCGCCGCCGCGGGGCTCGGCGTGGGAATCACCGTAATTGCGACTTGGTTCGCTGCCGCCTCGACGCTGCGTGAGCGACCGGCGTTCCTCATGCTTCCGCGCGCGCCCAAGGCGGGCAAGCGCATTCTGCTCGAGCGTATCCGCCCCGTGTGGCGTCGCCTGTCGTTCTCCTGGAAGGTCACCTCGCGCAACCTCTTCCGCTACAAGCGTCGCTTTATCATGGCAATCGTGGGCATCGCCGGCTGCACGGCGCTCTTGCTCACAGGCCTGGGGCTGCAGAACGCCATCAACGACATCATCGACAAGCAGTACGGCGAGCTCTATCACTACAACACTATTGTCCGCATGGCCTCCGATTCTACGGATGATGAGAAAAGCCAGGTAGAGCAACGGGTTGAAGAAGATGCATCGGGAGAATACGCCTGGCTTGCCACCGCGAACAAGCAAGCGCAGTCGATCTCGGACGACGAGGGTGCCGATGTGAGCCAGCACCGCATCGACATTATCGTTCCCGAGCATCCTGACACGTTCTCCAACTTCATCACGATGCGCACGCGTGAGGGGCATGAGGAGCTTGCGCTTTCCGACGACGGCGTGCTCGTGAGCGAAAAGCTCGCGATGGAGCTCTCCCTTACGGTGGGCAGCACGTTTTCCATCTTCGACGAGGATGCTGTGGGCGACGCGACGGGCGACGGGCGCGAGGTCACCGTGGCGGGCATCATGGAGAACTACGTCGGGCACTACGTCTACTTCACGCCGACGCTCTACGAGCAGGTGATGGGCGAGGAGCCCGTTTTCACCACGCTCTATGCGAACGAGGTGGAAGACGAAGGTGCGCGCGAGGTGCTCTCCGACGAGCTTCTGGCAACCGACGGCGTGAAGACGGTCACCTACAACGATGAGACTATCGATAGTTACCGAACCATGCTCAAGAGCGTCGACAGCGTGGTCGTGGTCCTCGTCATCGCGGCGGCCCTGCTCGCGTTCGTCGTGCTCTACAACTTGACGAACATCAACATCACCGAGCGTGTCCGCGAGATCGCCACGTTGAAGGTGCTCGGCTTCACCCCGCGCGAGGTCGATGCCTATATCTACCGAGAAACGCTTTTGCTTGCCGTAATCGGTGCACTCGTAGGCCTTTTGCTCGGCATCGTGATGGAGGGCTTCGTCGTGGTGACGGCTGAGGTGGATCAGGTCATGTTCGGTCGCGACATCCATGCTGCAAGTTTTATCATTGCGTTCCTGTTAACCATGGTGTTCTCGGTAATCGTGACGCTTGCCATGCGCCCGAAGCTGCGCCGGATCGATATGGTCGAAAGCCTGAAATCGAACGAATAGGCGCCTACTTGTACTTGTGAATTGCCGAAGATGAGGGGGTAATCCGCCCCTTTCATACGTCTTGCAGGATGCGTATCGCGCAAGTTGCGCTACAATTTTTACAAATGAGTTGAAGTTTTCTCATTCGAAAGGGGAGCTAGTTCAATGAAGGTTACTCAGCGAAAGCTCGATGACGGCAAGCTGCGTCTCGAATGCGTCGCAACGCCCGTTGAGGTGAACGAGGTGCTGCAAAACGCCTACATCCAGTTCGCTCAGCAGATGGGCCTGCGCCCGGAAAAGGACAAGACGGTCGCTCAGGTCGCCGAGGAGCAGATGGGTATCAAGAATCTCGACTCCATCGTGCAGGATCAGGCGATCGAGGGTCTTGTCCCTTATGCTATTGATAAGAAGAACCTCACGCCCGCGTACCCGCCGAAGGCCGAGCATGATCGCGCCATCGCTCGCGACCGCGAGTTCGCGTTCACCGTCGTGGTGCTCCCGAAGCCCAACTACGAGCTCTCTTCCTATGAGCCGGTTTCCATCACGGTGCAGCCTTTCGAGGTGAGCGAAGACGAGGTCCAGCGCCATATGGATGAAACGGCGGAGCATTACGCCGAGTACGTCGCCGATGACCCGCATCCGGTTGCGAAGGGCGACAGCGTGAAGGTGAAGCTCGAGTGTTCCGAGGACGGCAAGCCGATGCCGGGCCTGACTACCGAGGGCCGCACCTACACCACGGGCGCCGGCTATATGCCCGACGGCTTCGACGAGAACATCATCGGCATGAACGTTGGCGAGACGAAGGAATTCACCTTCGAGGGCCCGAGCCTTGACGACGACGGTAACGAGTGCACCCAGAAGGTGGAATGCCGTGCCACGGTACTCGAGATTCAGAAGAAGGTCGTCCCCGCCATTACCGATGAATGGGTGACGAAGTACATGCCGATGTACAAGTCGGCAGACGACTTCCGCAACAGCATTCGCGAGAGCCTCGAGAAGCAGGGCCGCGAGCAGTACGACGACTACAACCGCCAGCTCGCTGCGAGCGAGCTCGCCCGTCGCTTCCAGGGCAGCATCGCAGACGAGGTCTACGAGGCAATGCGCGAGCAGCTGATGAACAACGTGCGCCAGACTGCTCAGCAGCAGGGTAAGACCCTCGACGCCTTCATCGAGGAGCAGGGCGGTCAGCAGCAGTTCGGCATGATGATGATGATGCAGATCCGCGAACTGCTCGTGCAGGGATTCGCTCTCGACGCGCTGTTCCGCCACGAGCACCTCGTGCTGAACGACGACGACATCAACGCCGCCTGCCGCGCTATGAACCCGCAGGTGAACCCCAAGATGCTACGTCAGCGCCTCGAGCAGACGGGCCGCGGCTTCATGCTGCGCGAGGCTGCCGAGCGCTTGAAGGCGAACAACTGGCTGCTCGAGCACGCGAACATCAGGATTGCAGGCGAGCAGGCTGATGCTGACAAGGCCGAGGCTGACGCTGCGGACGCTGCCGAATAGCCGACTAGCCGTTTTCCCGAATCGCATGGGGGGATGAGGTCTCGCTTGGAGGCCGGCTTCCGTCTCCGCAAGCGCTCCGTTGGACGTAAGGTTCAGCGGAGCGCTTTTCTTTGGCTCCAGTGTCCCAATCGCACGCGCGCGCCGAATGGTTCGGCGGATGCCATCGAGGCGCAATCGTTCGCAACCGAGCATTTCCCAACTACAGTTTCAGCGATGCCGACCCAGGCGAGTGGTTCGCGAACGACGACATCTTGGGGGTGCGCCCTCCAGCATGGTCTCCGTGCTCGATCGCGACCCTCCCGAGCGAGCTTCTCGCTCCCGAGAGCACGGCCGTGCAAACGTTCACCCAGAAGGTAACGGTTACCCTGAATTACGGTCAGCTGCTGTATCTGGAGAACGCTCTGTTGGTCGCCAAACCTTAGGCGATGTAGCGAATGCAAGCGGGGCATGTCGTATAATACGGGGCATGTCACATTGCTTTCGAAAACTGCTCATCATCGCGAATCCCGTTGCGCAAAACGGTGAAGGCAAGGCGTGCGCTTATCGGGCGCGCGCCTTGCTTGCGTCTGCGTTAGGGGAAGACGCCTTCGAGCTCGAGTTCACCGAGCGCCCGGGGCAGGCGAGCGACATCGCCGCCTGTGCCGCATCGCGCGGGTTCGACTGCGTCTGCGCGCTCGGCGGCGACGGTATCGCAAACGAGGTTGCCTGCGGGCTCATGGAAGTTCCGGCAGGCGAACGGCCTGCTTTCGCACTGCTGCCTGTCGGCTCGGGCAACGACTACGCGCGCACGCTCGGCATGTCGACCGACCTTTCCACGGCGGTCTTGCAGCTGTGCGATGGCGAATTGCGCTCGCATGACGTGGGGAAATGCAACGAACGATGGTTCTTGGAGACGTTGTCGTTCGGTCTGGATGCGGCAATTGCGCTCGATACCGTCGAACGCCGCGCCCGAACGGGGAAGACGGGAACGATGCTCTATCTGCAGTCGGGTATCGACCAGTTGCTCCACCATATGGACCTGCGCCGCTACACTGCCGTGCTCGACGGCGGCGAGTCTGTCTGCGGTGAGTCGTATCTCTTCGCGGTTCAGATTGGGCAGACTTACGGCGGCGGCTTCCGCATCTGCCCCGACGCTGCGCCCGACGACGGCCTGTTCGATATCTGCATCGCGCATCCGCCGTTGACGCGGTTTTCCGGTACCTTCATCTTCCTTATGGCGAAGGATGCCCATCATACGCGCTTCAAGCAGATCGAGTTTCGCCGCGCGGCGTCGATCGACCTTCGCTTCGACGCGCCGCTTCCCGTGCAAATCGATGGGGAGGCGCTCGTGGCCGATTCCTACCACATCTCGATTGCTCCGCGCGCCCTGCGCGTCGTCGTTCCCTACCAAGGCGAAAGCGCGCGCTCATGACGAAGCGCTCGGCGAATCGCAAGGATGCTGCGCGGGCAGGGGAGCGGCCTGGAGAGCGGACTCGCTCCGATAAGCAGGCGGCGGAGGACGCGCGCGCCTATCGTGCGCGGTTTCTTCCCGTAAATCGCGAGGACATGCGCGAGCGCGGCTGGGATGAGTGCGACTTCGTGTACGTGTCGGGCGATGCGTATGTGGATCACTCGTCGTTCGGTGCGGCCATCATCTGCCGTCTTCTCGAGGCGAACCACTACAAGGTCGGCATGATCGCCCAGCCCGATTGGCGCGATTCGGAAAGCGTCGCCGCGCTCGGGCGCCCGCGTCTGGGGTTCCTCGTGAGCTCGGGGAACATGGATTCCATGGTGAATCACTATACGGTCGCCAAGAAGCGCCGCCACTCGGATGCCTTCTCTCCTGGGGGTGAGGGAGGGCTGCGCCCCGACCACGCGGTTGTGGTGTACTCGAACCTGATCAGGCGCGTGTTCAAGGACGTTCCCATCATCATCGGAGGTATCGAGGCGAGTTTGCGCCGCCTTGCCCACTACGATTACTGGTCGGACTCGCTTAAGCGGTCGATCCTGCTCGATTCGAATGCCGACCTTGTGTCATACGGGATGGGGGAGCACTCCATCGTGGAGATCGCCGACGCCCTGAATTCGGGGCTTTCGGTAAGCGACCTTACCTTTATCGATGGCACGGTGTTCCGCACGCGCTCGCTTGAGCATGTCTACGACTACGAGCTTTTGCCCGCTTACGGCGCCATGCACGCCAACCCGCGCGCCTACGCGGAAAGTTTCGCCATACAATACGCGAACAGCGACCACGTGACGGGAAAACGCCTGGTCGAGCCCTATGGCGAGCACGAGTTCGTCGTGCAGAACCCGCCAGCTGCCCCGCTTTCGACTGCCGAGCTCGATGCGGTCTATCGCTTGCCGTTCGTCCGCGCCGCGCACCCCGACTACGATGCTGCGGGCGGGGTTCCCGCTATCAAGGAAGTGAAGTTCTCGCTCGCGAGCAACCGCGGGTGCTTCGGCGAGTGCGCTTTCTGTGCGCTCACGTTCCACCAGGGGCGCGTCGTGCAGGTGCGCAGCCACGCCTCGCTTGTCGCGGAGGCCGAGGAGATGACGCACGACGCCGACTTCAAGGGCTACATCCACGACGTCGGCGGCCCGACGGCGAACTTCCGCGCGCCCGCCTGCCGCAAGCAGGTTGATCATGGTGCTTGCCGGGGGAGAAGATGCTTAGCGCCCGAACCATGTAAGAAGCTAATCGCCGACCATTCCGACTACATTCGCCTCTTGCGCGAGCTGCGCGAGGTTCCCGGCGTGAAGAAAGTGTTCGTTCGCTCGGGCATCCGCTTCGACTACGTGATGCTCGACGAGAAGCATGGGCGGGAGTTCGTGCGCGAGCTGGCCGAGCACCACGTGAGCGGACAGCTGCGCGTCGCACCCGAGCACGTTTCCCATGGCGTCCTGTCGTGTATGGGCAAGCCCGACCACGCAATCTACGAGCGCTTCGTCTCGCTGTTCGAAGAGGAGAACGCCCGCGCGGGCAAGAAGCAGTTCATCGTTCCCTATCTTATGTCCTCGCATCCGGGGTCTACCATGAAAGAGGCCGTTGAGCTGGCAGAATTCGTTCGCGATATGGGATTTAACCCCGAGCAGGTGTCGGATTTTTACCCGACGCCCGGAAGCCTTGCCACGGTGATGTACTTCACGGGGCTCGATCCGCGCACGATGGAGCCGGTCTATGTGCCGAAAAACCCGCACGAGAAGGCGCTGCAACGCGCGCTCATCCAATACCGCGACCCGAAGAATCGCGACCTGGTGCGCGAGGCGCTGCACCGCGCTGGCCGGGAGGACCTCATCGGCTTCGATGCGAAATGCCTCGTGCGGCCGGAGGGGACCCGTGGGGGCGCGCCGTCGAAGGGAAAGGGTACGCCGAAGAAGAAAGCGGCGCCGAAGGGGGATGCCCGCAGGAGCGGCTCTTCGGGTGGTGCGCTCAGTCGCAAGGGGAAGTCGTCTCGCTCGACCGGCGGCAGGGGTAAGCCAGCCCGGCAGAGTGGCGGCAAGGGTGAAGCCCGACGCTCGCCAGGCAGCAAGAGCGGGAATTCCCATCCAGGCGGCGGCAAGGGCAAGGTTCCCCATTCGCACACTGGCGGGGTTAATCGCAAGGAATCCCCTGGTGAGGGACGACACGGTCGAGGAACGAAGAGGAAAGGATAGGTTCGCATATGCAGGAAGGGAAGGCTTGTTCCTTCGATGTGGTGGTCGTCGGAGCTGGCATTGCCGGGTGCACGGCGGCCCGCGAGCTTGCGCGATACGACCTGTCCATCTGCGTGCTCGAGGCAGGCAACGATATCGCCTGCGGTGCTACGCGTGCGAATTCCGCTATTGTGCATGCGGGCTTCGATCCCGTGCCCGGGACGCTCAAGGCGCGCTTCAACGTCGAGGGATCGAAGGCGTATCCGCGCTGGTGCGACGAGCTTGGCGTGCAGTTCCACCGCAACGGGTCGATGGTGCTCGCCTTCGATGACGAGGGCCGTTTGAAGCTCGATGAGCTTGTCCGCCGCGCCGACGCGAACGGGGTTGAGGGCGTGTGCATCGTGTCGGGGAGTCGGGCGCGCGAGATGGAGCCGAATGTCTCTCCCGAGGTCGCCTGCGCGCTCGTGGCTCCGATGGGCGGCATCGTCGATCCCTATGGCTTCGCCTTCGCGGCGGCCGAGAACGCGTGCGGCAACGGCGTGAGGTTCCTGTTCAATCACCGCGTGGAGCGCATCGTTCGCGTGGAAGGCGGTTTTAACCTCGAAGCTTCGGGGGAGCGCTTCTTCGCGCGGGCAGTCGTGAACGCGGCAGGACTTTTCGCTGACGAGCTGAACAATATGATCTCGGCGAACCGCTTCTCTATCACGCCGCGCCGGGGCGAGTACTATCTCTACGACACCGAATATGCCACCACGTTCGAGCACACGATGTTCCAGGTGCCCGGCCCGCTCGGCAAGGGAGTGCTCGTCACACCCACAATTCACGGTAACATGCTCATCGGCCCGAACTCGGTTTCCCAGGCATCCAAGACTGACCTTTCGACGACGCAGGAGGGGCTTGCCGATATCGTCAAACGAGCGCGCCGCACCTGGCCTGCAGCTTCTCCCCGCGGTGCTATCACGAACTTCGCGGGGCTGCGCGCGGCGGGCGAGTCGGGCGACTTCGTCATCGGTGAGGCGGTGGATGTGCCCGGGTTCTTCAACATCGCCTGCTTCGAATCGCCTGGTCTGTCGTCTGCTCCTGCGGTGGCGACCTTCATCGCCTCTCAGGTTGCGGCTCGCTTGGGGGCGGGCGGCAATCCGTCGTTTAATCCGCGCCGCGCGCCGCAGCTTCCTTTCACGGCCATGACCGATGAGCAGCGCGAACGTGCTATTGCGAGCGATCCGGCGTTCGGGCATGTGGTCTGCCGCTGCTGCGAGGTGACCGAGGCGGAAGTGGTGCGCGCGCTGCATGGCCCCCTTCCCGTGCTCTCGCTCGATGCGATCAAGTGGCGCACGGGCGCTACGATGGGGCGCTGCCACGGTGGCTTCTGCTCGCCGGAGCTTGTGGAGATCATGTCGCGCGAGCTGGGCTGTTCGCCCGACGCGATCGACAAGCGGCTTCCCGGCTCGAGGATGATTGCGTCAGCTCGCGCCGACTATGTCGAGCTGGTGCGCGCGGGCAATCCCGCCGTTGCGGGCGGGCCCTTTGGCGAGGCGGACGAACCGCGCTCGGAGGCGCGCGGGCGGCATGCGGAAGCGGGCTCGCGGCAGGCTGAGCCGGGCGGGCGCGCACGGATCGAGGACAGCTTCGATGTGGTCGTCATCGGAGGCGGCGCTGCGGGTATGGCGGCGGCGGTGAGCGCGCGACGTGCGGGCGCGGCTCGCGTGGCAATGGTCGACCGAGAGAAGCGCCCGGGAGGCGTGCTTAAGCAATGCGTGCACAACGGCTTCGGCCTGCATCGCATGAAGGCCGAGCTCACCGGTCCCGAATACGCTGCGCAAGAGGAACAAGCCGTCATTGATGCGGGTGTGACCTGCGAATATGGTGTATCGGTGCTGCGCATCGACGACGAGGGCGCAGGAAAGCTCGTCGTTGGGACGCGTTTTGGAGCCGAGCTCTTCTTCTACGCAAAGGCCGTGGTCTTGGCGACGGGGAGCCGCGAGCGCGGGTTGGGGGCGCTCGGCATCGCGGGTGCGCGCCCCTCGGGGGTCTATACGGCGGGCTGCGCGCAGAACTTCATGAACCTGCAGGGACTTGTCCCCGGGTCGACGGCGGTGGTGCTCGGCTCGGGCGACATTGGGCTTATCATGGCGCGCCGCATGACGCTTTCGGGCATCAAGGTGCTCGGCGTGTACGAGATCATGCCGTTCTCCTCGGGGCTGCGCCGCAACATCGTGCAATGCCTCGATGACTTCGGCATCCCGCTGCACCTGTCGCGCACGGTGGTGCGCCTTGAGGGCGAGACGCGCTTGAATGCCGTCGTCGTAGCGGACGTCGACCCCGCGACGCGGCGCCCCATCGAGGGCACTGAGGAACGCATCCCTTGCGACACGCTCGTGCTTTCGTGCGGGCTCATCCCCGAAAACGAGGTCGCGAAAACGGCGGGGGTGGCGCTCTCGCCGATAACGGGAGGCGCCATCGTCGACGAGCGATTGGCGACGAGCACGCCTGGAATCTTCGCCTGCGGAAACGCCTTGCATGTGCACGATTTGGCGGACTTCGCGTCGGAGGAAGGCGAGCGGGCGGGGGCTTCTGCGGCCGCTTTCGCGCGAGGCGAGATGCAGGGCGGCTCGGCGAGCGCGGACGAGGCACCTATCGAAGTGGTCGCCGGGGAAGGCGTGCGCTACGTCGTGCCCCAGATGATCTCCCACGATGCGGAGGGGGCGGTGATGCTTTCCTTCCGCGTGTCCGACGTCATCGAGGGCGTGCGGTTCGAAGTGCGCGAAAGCGAGGGCGCGGGTGTGGGCGAGGTGCTTGTGCGGGCTCGCGATATGGTGGCGGTTCCCGCTGAGATGAGGCGCATGAAAGTCGACGCGGAGAGCCTTGCCGGGTGCTCGCGCATCGTCGTGTCGGCGGTAAGCGGGCTTTCCGCGCGACAGGTGCCGGCCGCGGAAGGGGGCGCGCGATGAGCCGGAGGATCACGTGCATCCAATGCCCGATGGGGTGCGTCATGAATGTCGGGTTCGCCGAGAACGGCGAGGTCACAAGCGTTGAGGGCAACTCGTGTGGCCGCGGGAAGAAGTATGCCCAGGCTGAGGCGACCAATCCGGTCCGCACCGTGTGCGGTACGGTATGCGCTGCCGGATGCTTGGAACCGGTGAGCTATCGGACGAGCGCACCGGTGCCCAAAGCCCTTGCGGGGGACGTCGCTCGCAAGGCTGCCGGCCTCTCCTTGTGCGCTCCCATCGCATCGGGCGATGTCATCTGCGAGAACGTGTGCGGCACGGGGATTTCCCTCATCGCGACGAAGTCGATAGGGTAGAGCTCGCTGCACCGCCATGTGAGGCAAAGCACCCGACCCCCGTCCCATCCGCTGCCTCAAAGCGCGACCCGCTGCTGGCATTCTCCATCCGTGCAGTGTTTCTGCAATGCGGTCGGTTGTTCTCGCAATCGTATACAATCATAGGGTTGTGTATCGGCGGCCTCGGTGCCGTTAAACCCAAGTGAGGGCACGCATGGATTTGCATATAGCGAAGCGCACGGCGCCTCTGTTGATCATGGACATCATCGCCACGTACGTGGCCTATTGGCTCGCATCGCTTCTGACCAACGTGTTCGATGAGGTGTTCACCAGCAATGAGATTTTCTTCATCCTGGGAATCCTTGCCGTGGTGAACATCGCAATCATGGGCGCGTTTCGTCTGTATAACAACTTATGGGAATACGCAAGCGTCGACGAGGCGCTCCAGATCGTGCTTTCCGTGGTTATATCGACCCTGGTAGGCGCCGTGTTCCTGTGGGTTATCAACGTGAGGCTTCCCATTCGCGTGTTCATCGGCGCGTCGATTCTGCTCGTCTTTCTTATGGGTGGCTACCGTCTGCTGTGGCGCATCAAGCGCCGTAAGAAGCGCGCGTTCTCGGGGGATAACGTCGATCGCCCGCGGACGCTCGTCGTCGGTGCGGGGGAAACCGGCTCGCTAACCATCAACCGCATGGCCACGAAGGACCCGAACATGCCGGGCATCCCCATCGTCGCGACCGACGATGACCCAGCCAAGCGGGGCCTGCGTATCCACGGCGTGAAGGTTGAGGGCTCGACCGATGACATCGAGGAGCTGGTGCGCAAGTATGATATCCAGCAGATCGTCGTCGCCATTCCCTCTTCGACCCCTGCCGAGCGCAAGCGCATCTACAAGGTGTGCACGAAGACCGAGTGCGTCCTCAAGACGCTGCCCAATATCCGTGACCTGCGCATTGACGAGCTGGGCGATGTGGCCCTGCGCGACGTTGACGTGACCGACCTGTTGGGGCGCGAGGAAGTGCAGCTCGACATGCGCATCGCGTATGCGTACGTGGCGGGCGAGACCGTGCTCGTCACAGGCGGCGGCGGGTCAATCGGCAGCGAGCTGTGCCGTCAGTTGGCGAAGGTCGCGCCGCGCCGCATCGTTATCTTCGACATCTGTGAGAACGACGCCTACATGCTCCGCCAAGAGCTGCTTCGCTCTTACGACGACATTGCGATTGACATCGAGGTCGGCAGTATCTGCAACGAGGCGCGCGTGAACGAGGTCTTTGAGAAGTATCACCCGGCGGTGGTGTTTCACGCTGCTGCCCACAAGCACGTGCCGCTTATGGAGGTATGCCCGCGCGAGGCCATTGAGAACAACGTCTTCGGTACGTTGAACGTGGTGCGCGCGGCGGACGCCTTCGGCGTGGGGCACTTCACGTTCATCTCGACCGACAAGGCCGTGAACCCCACTTCGGTTATGGGCGCCACCAAGCGCATGGGCGAGATGATCATGCAGTACTACGCCCGCACATCGAAGACCGTGTTCGCGGCGGTGCGCTTCGGCAATGTGCTTGGCAGCAACGGCAGCGTGATTCCCCTGTTCAAGAAGCAGATTGCGGAAGGCGGCCCCGTGACGGTGACGCACCCCGACATCGAGCGCTTCTTCATGACCATTCCCGAGGCGGTGCAGCTTGTCATCCAAGCGGGCGGCATGGCGAAGGGCGGCGAGATCTTCGTGCTCGACATGGGCGAGCCGGTGAAGATCGCGGATCTGGCGAAGAACCTCATCCGCCTGTCGGGCGCGCATGTGGGCATCGTCTACACCGGCCTGCGCGACGGCGAGAAGATGTACGAGGAGCTGCTGATGGACGAGGAGAACACGCTTCCCACGTCCAACCACTCGATCATGATTTCGCAAGGTCAGGAAATCAGCCACGAGCAGGTGGCGCAGAAGCTCGGCGAGCTGCAAGAGGCAATCCGCGACACCGATGAGCAGGCAATCAAGATTCTCGAAGAGGCCGTTCCGACCTATCGTTTCACGAAGAATCGCTAAAAAATGCCCGCAACCAGGGGAGGTTGCGGGCATTGCTCGCTTAGCGGCTTCTCGTCGTGTTACCTCGCGACGGAGCTTGCTGCCTACTCGTTGGCCTCGCGGGCGCGGTGCTTCTTGAAGTAGTTGGTGGTTGCGAAGAATGTGTTCACGACTCCGGTGTTCTTCAGGTTGTAGAATCCCTGCCCCATAAGCCCGCGCACGTAAGCGAGCTTGTCGATGTGAGGGCATTCCAGGCCGCGAAGGTCGGCGAACAGGCGCTTGCAGCCAGGGGATATCTCTCGGTCGGAAAACACCAGGTCGGCATCCATACGCTCGAACATATGGGTCGCCGCTTGGCGCACGCCCTCGCCGTCGAGCCCAACAACTTCCAGGATACCCGAAAGGTACGTGAAGCCGCGGCTGTTGTGCGCGCGCAGGATACGCTCGTCGGTCACGCCGAGTTTCTCGAGGATATCCATCATGTCGTTCCAACGCTCGAGCGGCAGAAGCGTGCTGCGCTTCGCGAACGCTTCGGACTTCTCCGGCGTCTCCTCGCGATAGCAGTAGTACTCCTTGTCGGTGTAGAGGATGCGGTCGGTCTGGCAGAGCGTCTCGATGAGGAACGGGTTGTCTGCCCAGCCCGCGCCGGGAATCTCGCGGAAGCGAATGCCCTTGTCAACCAGGTATTGCTTGCGATAGATCGCCGACCAGATGGACGGGTGATGGCACAGCAGGTGCGCCGCGTCCTTAATGGCGAACGGCTGGACGGGCGGGTTGATGCGCCCGTGGTAGCTGCAGTTCATCTTGCGCTGCTTGGGCGTGTCGGGCAACCAGATGCGCCAATAACCCGACTTCACGATGTCGATCGGCTCGGGGTACATGCGCGCGAGCGCGAGCAGGTCGGAATACATGCCGCTCTCGATCCAGTCGTCGGGTTCGAGGATGGAAATCCACTCGCCGTGCGACTCGTCGAGCCCGCGGTTGCAGGTGGCGCCGTAACCTTGGTTGTGCTTGTCGATCACCACGATACGCTCGTCGCGCGCGGCGTGGGCGCGCATGATGTCAAGCGAGTTATCAGTGGAGCCGTCATTCAGACAGATGATTTCGAGGTTCTTGTACGTTTGTCCCTCGACGCTCTCGAGCGCCTGGTCGAGGTAGGGCTCTGCGTTATAAATGGGGATGATGACGGAAACCAGCGGTGCGAACTGCGAAGATGACATGATGCTCCTATTCGTTTTCCTGCGTATTCGCGGACGCGGCGTCGGCGGACGTGAGGTCCGTGCGCTCAGTCTCGGCGGGCTGCGCGTCCTCGGCACTCGTATCTGCAAGCCCTGCGTCCGCCAGCGCTTCCTGCACAGCCTTCCCAAGCATCTCCTTGTCAAGGCGCCCGAACTGCGAAGAATCGCCCAAGAAGGTGAGGTGCTTCACGCTGCCGCCCTTCTTCTTGATGTAGCTTATGGCGTGTGCAACGCTGTCGAGGTTCTGCGGGTCTTCCAGAAGGAAGGCGGAATCGGTCTTGGCGGCCCAGGCGCCGGCGGCGAACGCGTCGGCAGGGTTCCACACCGAGCTCACGATGAGGTTGTCGATCGTGAGTCGCGCGCCCTCGACCTGGCCCGAAGTGATAAGGTCGTTAATCTTCTCGTTGGCGTCGTAGGGGTTCTTGCCAATGAGCCGCTCGCTTTTCACGCCGTGCTCGGCGCAGGCGGCGAGGAACGTGTCGGGGATATGCTTGTCGACACCCAGCGCAATCAGGTCGGTGAAGTCGCCGCCCTGGATTGACGCTGCCGTGGCGTCGTCGATTACGCCGAGCTCGCGAATGTAGAATACGGGGATATGCTGGTTGAACAGCAGCGGCGAAAGCGTAATCAGGTCGCCCAGGCAGTCGTGGTGCGCGATGATGGCGAGCTTGCTCCAGCCGGGCACGTCGTCTTCCTCCGCCACGCGCTTCCCGAAGTCGAAGATGAGGCGCGCAAGCTCGACTGACTCGTTGCAATCGATGCGGCAGATCGAGCATCCGCCGCCCGCAGCGTCGGCCGCCTGCTCGGCCACTTCGGAAGAGAGCACGTCCTCGCCGCCCAAAACGACGATGCGGCGCGGCGCGAGGCTTGCGATCTCCTGCGCGACCACGTCGGGCAGCGACTCGTTCTTCGAGAGCAGCACCGGCGCGTCGAGCATGCCGGAGAGCCCTTGCGCGGACATGCACGGCAGGCTGAAGTCGCCCGAGGCTAGGATGACGCTGCCACCTTGCGCGAACTTGCACTTCTCCGCGATCTTCACAGCGGTGCCGTAGCGATTCTCGCCGGCAACGGAGCTCACGAGTCCCTCGGGCACGCGGGTGGGGGAGTTCAGCATGCTGAACACGGCGGCCTCCGACTCGGCCGACCCCACATGCCCGCCGAGCACGCGGTAGGCGCGGCACACGTCGGCAGCCGAGCCCATCATGCGCGTGTGGCCCTTCTCAATCCAAATCGCCTTGTTGCACAAACGCTCGATCTGGTCGTTGTTGTGCGACACGATAAGCACCGTCACGTCATGCTCCTTGATGAGCTTCGTGATGCGGCGCTCGCACTTTTGCTGGAACATAAAGTCGCCAACGGACAGCACTTCATCGACGATAAGGATTTCCGGCACGATAACCGTGGCAATGGCGAACGCAATGCGCGCCACCATGCCCGACGAGTAGTTCTTCATCGGCATGTCGAGGAACTTCTCGACCTCCGCGAAGTCGACGATCTCGTCGAAATGCTGCTGGATGAATTTCTTCGAATAGCCCAGAAGCGCGCCGTTCAGGAAGATGTTCTCGCGCGCGGTGAGCTCCATGTCGAAACCGGCGCCGAGCTCGATCAAAGGCGCGATGCTGCCGTTGATGGTGCAGGTGCCCTCCGAAGGCTCCAGCACGCCGGCGATAATCTTCAGCATGGTCGACTTGCCCGAGCCATTGGTGCCCAGGATACCGAACACGCTGGCCTGCCCTACAAGGTTTCCGCCTTGCTTTCTGGGAAGTCCACCTCGTTTTTAAGACGTGCTGCAAGGCATGACTTGGGCGCAATTCCCGATTATGAGGTGTATGAGGCGTTTCGCCTGACCATAGAAGATGCTGGCAAAGCTATCGACAATGATGCGCTGGGTTTAGCGTGTGAAGCAATAGGGGGTTTCCCGTTCATGTTCCAGCTGGTTGGCTACCGCTCTTGGAATGCTTCTCGTCAAGATAAGACGATAACGGTGGACCACGTTCAAAATGGCATTCGGGTCGCGCGGATGGAATTCGAGGACAGAGTCTTGAGCGCCACCTGCTCCGAGTTGTCCAAGGGAGACATGGCTTTTCTAAAAGCAATGAATCGAGAGGGCCAAACTCCTCGGGATGAGATAGTGAAACGTACGGGAAAGAAATCGAGTTGGGTGTCGACCTACAAAAAGCGTTTGCTCGAAGCAGGCGTTATCGACGAGCCTGTGGCGGGCGAATTCGTGTTCGCATTGCCTGGGGCGGCGGAGTATCTGCAAGAGAAGCGATAGTATAATAATCTAGTTTGGCATGAGGGCGTCCGATGCGGCGCCCTCGTTAGATTGAATTTGCGACTTCTCATCGCGTTGTGCGATGCTTAGGAAGGTAAGGTATGTGGGGTTTGTTCTTCGCCGCTGCGTTTGCGGGGGCGCTGTTCTTGTTCGTTCCAGGGGCGCTCGTGTTTGCGGGCCTTCGCATGCACGTGGCGTCGGCTGTCGCCTTCGCGCCGCTTCTCGGCATTCCGGCGACGATCGCCCTCTGCCTGGCATATGCCGCCCTGGGCATCAACACCAACTGGGCGACGATCTTCTTCCCCCAGCTCGTGGTGGGTCTTATCATCTGCATCGTCGGTCGTGTGCGCGCACGTGATCTGCCTCGCCGTCGCTTTGGTGAGCGCAGTCGCGAGGCATGCCGCTTTGACCTGTGCGCGCTTGCGCTCTACCTCTTGGTGGGCATCGTCGTGTCGGTGGGCATGTTCACCTCGTTTCTGGGCGACCCCTCGAACTACATGCAGGAATACGACAACGTGAGCCACTTAGGCTCGATTCGCTGCTTCGTCGAGACGGGGAACTGGTCTCCTTTCAGCACGTCGCTCTACGCGGGCGCGGCCGACGCGACGATCAACCCGCTTCCCGGCGGCGGTTTCTACCCGACGGCCTGGTACAACGTCGCGGCCTTCATGGTGAGCCTGCTCGACGTCCCCATTCCGCTTTCGGAAAACGCCGCGAACTTCGTGTTCGTGGCGCTGGCGCTGCCCGCAAGCATGTTCGCGTTCATGCGCATCGTCTTCCAGGAGCGTCGCGACATCGTGTGCTGGGGCGCCGCCTGCGCACCCATGTTCTCGGCCTTTCCCTGGATGCTGCTCGCCTGGGGCCCGCTGTTCCCGAACACGTCTGCCTACTGCCTGCTGCCGCTCGTGGCGGCGCTGTTCGTGGCGATCCTGCGCACGGGGGTTTCGCGCCGCGAGCGCATCTGCGCGGGAGCGCTGTTCGTCATCGGCGTCATCGCCTTGGCGCTCGCGCAGCCGAACGCTGTGTTCGTCGTGGCCGTGTGGCTCATACCCTTCTGCATCTATCGGGCGGCAATCGCGGCCGACCTTCTCCGTCGCGAAGGCGCGGCGAAATGGTGGCTGCGCATCCTGTTCGCCGTTGTCGCAGCCGTCCTTATCTGCATCATCTGGTGGGTGGTGTACCACCTGCCCTTCCTGAGCGCAGTGGTGGAGCACTCATGGGGTGCCGCGCAGTACCCGCTCGAGGCGGTGCTCCATACGCTTATGCTCGGGTTCATGGACGACGGCGTACAGCTCGTGCTCATGGTGTTCGTGTTCGTGGGCATGTTCTGGACGTTCAAAGAACGCCGCTGGCTGTGGCTTTCCGCCTCGTATGTGCTCGCATGCGGGATGTTCATCGTCGGCGTGTCGACCTCCGGCCGCCTGCAGCATCTGCTGACCGGTTTCTGGTACACCGACTATTACCGTGTGGCGGCGATGGCGGCCATCTTCGGTATCCCCCTCGCGGCGATGGGCGTAGCCCTCGTTGTGCGCACGATCGCGCGGCTTCTTTCCCGCTCGCGCGACAAGGCGCCTGCGTGGGCGACCTCCATCGCATGTGCTCTCTGCGCGTTCGTGCTGGTGTGGGGAACGTTTTTCCTCGATGACCCGCGCACCGACATCAACCCGTCGAGCGAGGTTCCCAACATGGGCCGCGGGGCGATGACGCTGGTCTGGCAGCGGCTTTCGTGGCAGAACAACGTGGACTACATCTACACGACCGCGGAAAAGGAATTCGTCGCAGAGGTCGAGCAGATTCTTCCCGAAGATGCCGTCGTCATCAACAACCCCAACGATGGCAGCTGCTTCTGCTACGTGGTCGACGGCATGCGCACGTACTACCGCTACCTTCGCACCTATGGTGAAGGGGGGGAAACCGAGGATAGCGTGCTCATCCGCAGCCGCCTTGACAGCATCTCCTATGACGATCGGGTGAAGGAGGCTGTTGAGAACGTCGGCGCCGAGTACCTGCTTTTGCTTGACCAGGGAAGATGGTATAACCCCTCCGACCCTGACAGCAACTTCTTTTTCACCTACGACGACAACAGCCTGTGGGCCGGCATCGATTACGTGCGCGACTCCACGCCCGGATTCGAAGTGGTGCTCGCGCGCGATGACATGCGCCTGTACCGCATCACCGCGATCGACGAATAGGAACCTTACTTCCCGTTCGCCTTGCGACATGCGGAGAGCACTCGCTCGGCGGTGCGCCTCCAGCTGTACTCGGCCCGCACACGTCTCGCGACGTTCTCTCCCTGCTCAGCGAGCCGTTGCGGGTTGCGCGCCGCCTCTCGCAGCGCGGCCTCGACCGTCTCGGTGCGCGCATTGGGAATAATGGTGCCGAAGCGCTCGTCGCTTACGAGCTCGTCGGTGCCACCTACGGGGGTGACGATTGCAGGGGTGGCGCACGCCGCGGCCTCGAGCAGGGTTGTGGCGAAACCTTCCGACCGGGAGGGCAGCGCCATCGCGTCGGCCTGCGACATGAGCGCTGCCAAGTCCTGCCTTCCAAGTCGCCCAACCAGATGGATGTCCCCACACCCGATTCGCTCGATGTCGCCCTGCTTGGGACCTGCGCCTGCGATGATAAGATGCACGGCTCGCCCGTTCGCATCCGGGTGCTCGGCGATCGCCGCCGTGGCCTGGGCGAGTTCAACTACGCCTTTTTCGGGAACGAGGCGCCCCGCGAAGGCGACCATGAGGGCATCTGCGGGAATGCCCAGCTCGGCACGGAAGTCCCGTGCGCTCGCCTGCGCCACATACGCATCGGCATCGATCGAGTTGGGAAGTTCGCCCGCCGATTCGATCCCGAAATGCCCGAGCCATGTGCTTGCCTTCCTCGACACGGCGTACGCGACGAACGGGTAGCGCAGATCTCGCTTCGTGAGCGCATGCTCGACCGCCTGCACCACCGGGTCGATAAGGGCGCTACCCATCGTGAGGTGCGCCGACCCGTGCTCGATGAGCAGCGGCACCACGCCTGCGCGCGTCGCGAAGTCGAGCGCGCGCTCGGTCAGCGTGTAGAAGCGCGTGTTCGCGATCACGTAATCGAAATGCTCGTCTTCAAGATGCGTCCACAACCGCTTCGCTTCCTCGTCATTCTTCACGAGGGGAAACCGACCTCCCAAAAGCGGCTTGCACGGGAAGCGGACGACGTTCACGCCGTCCTCGCGCTCGCGCGCGGCAAGGCCGTGGGTGTTGCAGGTTGCAACTGTTACCTCGGCTCCCATCTCGTATAATGCGCGCGCAAGGCTCTCGGTGTATGTTTCCACGCCCCCCATGCTCGGTCGGTAAAGCGCCGAGAACAGACAGATGCGCAAGCTTTGCGCCGTGCGTTTTTCAGCGGTGGTCGCCACGATTTCCTCCTGAAGGCTCTCTCTTCGTTCGCCCTTATTATAGGTTGAGTGCGTGAATGATATCGAAAAGAGGTAAAATAAAGAATCGTGTGTCAAATTACAAGCAGCTCATCGCCCTTGCTCGACGGGCTGCACTGCATCAGGTTGGAAGGTTATGAACAAACGAGTGCTCGCCGTTATACCTGCGTATAACGAAGAGGAGAACATCGTATCGACGATCGAGGATTTGCGGAAGAACGCGCCCGACATCGATTACGTCATCGTGAACGACGGCTCGAAGGACAGTACGGCCGCCATCTGCCGCGAGCGGGGCTATCATTTGATTTCGCTGCCGGTGAACCTCGGTCTTGCCGGGGCGTTCCAGACAGGCATGAAGTACGCGTACGCGCACGGCTACGATTACGCCATCCAGTTCGACGCCGACGGTCAGCATTCCGCGGCCTACATCGACGACATGGTCGAGGTCGCGGAGGAAACCGGCGCGAACGTGGTCGTGGGGTCGCGCTTCGCCGACTGCAAGAAGCCCTTCTCCGCGCGCATGGCAGGCTCGGCGCTCATCACGGCGATGATCTTCGTGACCACTCGAAAGCGCATCGAGGACCCCACATCGGGCATGCGTCTATTCGATTCGAAGATGATTCCGCTGTTCGCCAACGAACTCGACTTCGGCCCCGAGCCCGACACCATCTCGCTTCTCATGCGCCACGGCTACAAGGTGGAGGAAATGCAGGTGGAGATGCGCGAGCGCACCGCCGGCGAGAGCTATCTCAACTTCACGAAATCGGTGTCCTACATGCTGCGCATCAGCCTTTCCATTCTCATTGTGCAATGGTTCAGGAGGAGAAAGTAAATGACTCTCTTATTCAGAATCACGCTCATCGTATGCGCACTGCTCGTCTTCATCTACGTTCTGCGCAAGATCCGCCACTCCGAGGTGAAGATCGCCGACAGCACGTTTTGGTTCATATTCGCGCTCGTCATCCTGCTTTTGGCGGTGTTTCCGCACATCGCGTTCTTCTTCTCGAACATCTTCGGCATCGAATCACCGTCGAACTGCGTGTTCCTCGCTATCATTGCCATCCTGCTTGTGCGCGAGTTCTTCACCACCGTCGAACTTTCGCAGCTGCGCAACAAGGTCGCGGCGCTTGCGCAGGCCGAGGCGCTTGCCGAGCTGGACGCTATCGAGAACACGGATGCGGAAGCGGCCTCGGCCGTGAGCAAGCATGCGGGCGCGAACGTAGGCGCAGGTGAGAACTAACATGGAGCGCCTCTCCGTTGACGACATGAAGGCGATCGAGCTCGACATCATGGACGAGATCGACCGCGTGTGCGCCGCGCATGGCGTTGAGTACTTCTTGGGCTACGGCACGCTTCTCGGCGCCGTGCGCCACGGGGGCTTCATCCCGTGGGACGACGACATGGACATTGTCATGATGCGCGACCAGTACGAGCTGCTCATGGACCACTTCAACGAGTGGCGCACGTCCGAGCGCTTCAAGCTTGTGTCCTATCGCGACAAATCGTCGATCTACCAGTTCGCGAAGATCGTCGACACGACCACGGTCATCTACGAGAACTTCGTAGGGAAGAAGGCCGCCACGGGCGTGTGGGTGGACATTTTCCCCTTAGACAACTTCGATCCTGTATGTGCCGGCCTTCTGAAGAAGCACGCTCGCGTGGGGCTTTGGCGCAGCTTCGCCGTCGCCGACCCGATGGTTGGCTCGAGCGCCGTCGTCCGCCTGGCGAAGAAGATCGTGTGCCCATTTGCGAAGCACTCCGATCTCTACAAGCTTGCGGCGAAGCTCGACGGCATCGCGCGCGAGGTGAACAAGGGCGCTTCCGATCGCGTCATCGATGTCGTTGGCGAGGGGAATCCGGATAAAACGTATCCGAAGAGCCTGTTCAAGCCCGTGCGCATGAAGTTCGAGGACCGCGAGTACACAGCTCCCGCCGGGGCTGAGGAGTTCCTTACCATCGAGTACGGCGATTGGCGCACGCCGCCCGCCGAGTCCGATCGCGCCGTGCACGTGATGGAAGCCTATCGCCTATGAGCGATGCGAAAACGCCTCGGGAAGCCGCTTCGCAGGCCGAGGATGCGCTCGAAGCTGGCGCGGCGGTAGAAGCTGAGGTGCCTGAGAAGCTTTCCGTGAAGGCGAACATGATCTGGAACTCCATCGGGTCCATGACCTACCTCGCCTGCCAGTGGTTCACCACCATCTTCGTGGTGCGCCTGTCGTCGGGTTACGACGATGCGGGCCTGCTCTCGCTTGCCATGTCGGTCGTGGGCATCTTCGGAACCTTTGCCAATTACAAGATGGGAACCTACCAGATCTCCGACATCCGTCGCGAGAACACGGTCGGCGAGTACATGGGATTCCGCTGCTTCACGCTTGCGGGTGCGTTCGTCGCCTGCATGGTATATGCGGCTCTCACCTGCGCTCCCGAGGCGCTCATCACGGTGGCGCTCTTCTACGCCTTCAAGGGCGTGGGGCTCGTGATCGACATCCTCCACGGGGTCGACCAAATCAACCGCCGCATGGACTACATCGGCAAGTCGTTCATCCTACAGGGAACCTCGACCCTCGTGGCGTTCGTGGTGGTCTACTGGGCGGCGCGCAACCTCGATGCGGCGATCATTGCCATGCTCGTTGCCGCGGCGGTCGTGCTCTTCGCCTTCGACCTGCCGCATTGTCAGCGCTTCGAACCCGTGCGCATCTCGCTTTCCCGCAAGAAGGCGCTCTTCTTCCTGAAGACCTCGCTTCCTGCTGTGGTTGCTTCGGTGGCGGCGAGCGCCATCTTCGCGATTCCCAAGCAGTACCTGGCGCTCACCGTGGGTTCGGCGGCGCTCGGCATCTACTCGTCGGTCGCCGCGCCCGCGCTCGTCATCCAGATGGGCGCGCAGTATCTCTACGGGCCGCTGCTCGACATCTTCCCGAAGCTGTTCTTCGAGGGGAATGTGTGCGGTTTCGTGGCGCTTTTGGGGAAGACGGTCGCGGGCATCGTGGGCGTCACAGTTGCCTGCGCGATTGTGCTCGAGTTCATCGGCGCCTGGGCGCTCGCGCTGCTGTTCGGCGAGAGCATCGTGCCCTACGTCTACCTGCTGCAGCCGATTATCGTGTCGACTGCCGCCACCGCGTTTCTGTGGTTCTTCGGCGATCTGCTCATTACGCTGCGCCATTTCTGGGCGAACTTCGCGGGCAACGTCGTCGCGTTTCTTGCCGTTATCCCGCTCACGTTTTTATGCGTGGATAGGTGGGACATGAACGGCGTGAGCTTCGCGGGTGCGGGTGCGTGCCTTGCCGGTGTGGCAATCTTGCTGTTATTCCTGGTGAAAGTCGTGAAGAAGGGGCCCGACCACATCATCGAGGCCGAGAGCGAAGCTGTACGGGACGGTGCGGGCGATGCTAAGGAGGCTTGCTGATGCGCGTGCTACAGGTGATCGGCGTGATGGATCGCGGCGGGGCCGAGACCATGGTGATGAATCTCTACCGCGCGATGGACCGCGAGCGCATCCAGTTCGACTTTCTCGTGCACGAGCAGCGTGAAGGCGACTACGATGCCGAAATCGAGCGGCTGGGCGGGCGTTTTTTTCGCGTGCCGCGCTTCACGGGTCTGAACGCGGGCTCCTATCGGCGCAGCGTTCGTGCGCTTTTCGCCGAGCATCCGGAGTGGCGCGTGGTGCATGGGCATATCGGTTCGTGCGCGCCCGCTTACCTTTCGGAGGCGAAGCGGGCTGGGGCTTTCGCGATTGCGCACAGCCACGCGCAGAATTACGTGCGCGGTCTGCCGGGACTCGCCTTCAACGTCGCCGCGCATCCCGTGCGCCGCGTGGCCGACTATTTCATGGCGTGTTCGAGAGAGGCGGGACTCGACCGCTTCGGGGGCGCGATTGTGAAAGGCGAGCGCTTCGCTATCGTGCCGAACGGTATCGACATGACGCGCTACGCGTGCGACGAGGCTGCGCACGAGCGGGCGAAGGCCGAGCTGGGACTTTCTGGCCGCCCTGTCGTGTGCCATACGGGCCGCTTGATTCCCGTGAAGAACCACGAGTTCCTGTTGCAGGTGTTTTCCCAGGTGAAACGGGATCTTCCTGACGCAGTGCTTTTATGCGCCGGACGCGGCGAGCTCGAAGAGTCCCTGAAGGCGCGCGCTTGTGAGCTGGGGCTTGAGGATGCGGTGCGCTTTCTCGGCGTAGTGGACGACGTGCCGCGGCTTCTGCGAGCGGCGGATGCGTTCGTGTTTCCCTCGGTGAACGAGGGGCTTGCCCTCTCCGCGGTCGAGGCGCAGGCGTCGGGGTTGCCGACTATCGTCTCGACGGGCGTGCCCGAGCTTGCGGTAGTGAGCGACCGCACGAGCCGCATGCCTTTGGCGGACGGCGCCGAGGCATGGGCTAGCGCGTGCGTGAGGATGCTTGCGGCTGCGGCGCGCTCTGCACGCAGCGACGCGTGCGAGCAGGTTCGCGCACACGGGTTCGACATTGCCGACACCTCGATGCGCCTTGCGGCGTTCTACGAGGCCGCGGCGGCGGGGCGGCGCGCGCAATGGTAGGTTGTAGGGATTATTCGGGCAGATAGGTTGGGGAACGCAATGCAATACGACGACAGGGACCTAAGGAAACTCCAGCTGCTCGAGCTGCGCATCTTGAAGGAAATCGACCGCGTGTGCCGCGAGCTGGGCATCACGTACTTCCTCGATTCGGGCTCGGTGCTCGGGGCGCTGCGCCATGGGGGCTTCATCCCGTGGGACGACGACATCGACCTCGGCATGCCGCGCGCGGACTATGACCGCTTCGTCGCCGAGGCGCCGGCGCTTCTGGGCGAGGAATACGTCGTGTCGACCCCCGAGACGAACCCGCATCAGGCGGCGCTGTTCGGCAAGGTGTGGCTACGCGGCACGCGCTTCGCGACGGAGGAGACTATCGAAGCAGGCTTTGACCAGGGAATCTTCGTCGACCTTCTGCCCTATGACGCCCTTTCGTCCGACCCGGCGACGGCGGCAAAGCAGCGTCGCGATTGCCGCTTCTGGCAAAGCGTGTCGTATCTTTCCCATGCGAAGAGCATCGTCGTGCCCCACAAGGGAGCGCTCGGCGCGATCGAGCGTGCGGCTTGCGGCGCAGCCCATCTCGCGGCACGCTGCCTCTATTCCCCCGAAAGGATCGTATCGCGCTTCAACAAAGCTGCCACCTGTGGAAATGACCCTTCGCTTGCATCTGACGACCTCGTTGTCATGGCGTATGCAACCTACGAGCCCTACGCGCGCTCGATGATGCTGCCGACTTCGACCGTCACCTTCGAAGGATGCGAGCTCCCCGCACCTGCCGACCCCGAGGCCTTCCTACGTCAACTCTACGGCGAGTGGCGAAAGCTTCCCCCGGTGGAGGCGCGACGTAACCATGCGCCCGTCGAGCTTGATTTCGGGCCGTACGCCTAAGCTTTTGACCTGCATTTGTTCAGTTCTTGATTAAAACTTTACAAGATTGAACAATTTCCGCTAGAATACTCCTCGTTTCAGTTACTGGGGAGTATTGCAATGACATTGACGAAAAGCACGTTCAAGGTGCTCAACGCGCTGCGCGACGAGGCCGTCCACACGCAGCGCCACATCGCGACGGCAACCGGTCTGTCGCTCGGAACGGTGAACACGGCATATCGCGCGCTCGTCGACGCGGGTCTGGCGGAGAACTTCTCCGTGACGCCTGCCGGCTTCGAGGCGCTTTCGCCCTACAAGGTCGATAACGCCATCATCATGGCAGCCGGGCTGTCCTCTCGCTTCGCGCCGCTTTCCTACGAGAAACCCAAAGGCGTGCTCACCGTGCGCGGCGAGGTGCTCATCGAGCGGCAGATCCGCCAGCTTCGAGAGGCGGGCATCACCGACATCACCGTTGTCGTGGGGTATATGAAGGAAGCCTTTTTCTACCTTGAGGACAAGTTCGGCGTGACCATCCGCGTGAATGCGGAATATTCCGTGCGCAACAACAATTCCACTCTCATGCTCGTACGCGAAAAGCTGGGGAACACCTATGTCTGCTCGTCGGACGACTATTTCACCGAGAACGTCTTCGAACCGTATGTGTTCGAGGCCTATTACCCAGGCGTGTTCTTCGCGGGCGAGACGAACGAGTACCTGCTCGACACCGCGCGCGACGGGCGCATCACGGGCGTGACCATCGGCGGTCGCGACAAGTACGGCATGCTCGGGCACGTGTACTTCGACCGCGCGTTCTCCGAGACTTTCGTGAGGATCCTCGTCGACGAGTACGATCGGCCCGAGACCGCGGGCAAGCTGTGGGAGGATATTTACCGTGCGCACCTCGACGAGCTGCGCATGGTCATGCGGCCCTATGAGCCGGGCGTGATCTATGAGTTCGACTCCATTGCCGACCTGAAGGAGTTCGACCACGACTTCATCGAGAACGTCGACTCTGCGATTCTCGACAACATCTGCCGCGTGCTCGACTGCTCGCGCGGCGACGTCGAGGGCATCGTGCCCATCAAGGAGGGGCTCACGAACCTGTCGTTTCGCTTCGTGGTGCGCGGCGAGTCGTATGTCTATCGCCACCCGGGTGTGGGCACCGACGAGATCATCAACCGCGCAAGCGAGGCGTTTTCGCAGGCCATTGCGAAGAAGCTCGGCATCGACGACACCTTCATCCACGAGGACCCCGCCGAAGGCTGGAAGATCTCGCGCTTCATCGACGGCTGCGTTCCCTTCGACTACCACAACGAGGACCACGTGCGCCATGCGATGGAGCTGGGTCGCCGCCTGCATGACAGCGGCGAGAAGAGCGAGTGGTCCTTTGACGTGTACCGCGACGCGGTCGCGATCGTGGAGCTTCTCGGCAGGAAGAGCTACCCGTCGTTTCCCGATCGCGAGGAGCTCGGGCGCAACGCTGGGGTGCTCGATGCGTTCGTGCGCGCGGACCGCGTCGAGCCGTGTTTGTGTCACAACGACTTCTACAGCCCGAACTTCCTCGTGCGCGGCGAGGAGATGTATCTCATCGATTGGGAGTATTCGGCGATGTCGGATTATGCTTCCGACCTGGGAACGTTCATCTGCTGTTCCGATTATTCGGTCGATGAGGCGCGCCATGTGATCGAGCTTTACTTCGGGCGGACCCCGACCGATGCCGAAATGCGCCACTGCCTGGCTTATGTTGCCCTTGCTGCGTATTACTGGTTCGTCTGGGCGCTCTACAAGGAGTCGACGGGCGATCCGGTGGGCAAGTGGCTCTACCTGTGGTATCGAACGGCGAAGGCGTATTCGGCGTTGGCGCTCGACCTGTATGGCGCGACGCCGGGACAGGTCGCCTAAGGAGCGCCTGCTTCGCAAAGTTTTGCCCGCTTAAAGGGCGGGTCCTCTTGATTGGTAGAAAGGAAGCCTGTGGAACTCATCGGAACCATCGTGGTCTACATCATCATGGCGTGCGCGATTGCCGGATGCCTGGCAAGTGTCATCAAGCCCGAAAGCGAGCTTGGGCAGCAGTTCGTCGCCGGCATCGACTCGATCGGCCCGATCTTCTTGCCGGTCGCAGGCATCATGGCGTCGGCGCCGTATCTCACCGCGTTTGTAAGCGCGGTCTTCGGGCCGGCGTATTCCGCCGTCGGCGCCGATCCCGCGATGGCTGCGACCACGTTCATCGCCGTCGATATGGGCGGCTATCAGCTTGCCGACGCGCTCGCCGAGACGCGCGAAAGCTGGATCATGGCCATGGTCACGGGATATATGGCGGGCGCGACCATCGTGTTTTCTATCCCCGTAGCGCTGAAGATGCTCGAGAAACGCGATCGCAAGTACCTGGCACTCGGCGTCATGAGCGGCCTTCTCGCTATTCCCATCGGTGTGCTTGTGGCCTCGGCGATTATCGCGGTGTCGCACCCGATGGTACGCGAGGTTGTTTCCACCAACGCTGACGCCACCTATCAGCTGGCGCTCTCGTGGGGGCAGATTGGCGTGAACCTCATCCCGCTCATCATCATCTGCGTGGCACTTGCGGCGGGCCTCAAGTTCAAGCCCGACGCCATGATCAAGGGATTCATCGTGTTCGGCCGTGTGATGGAGAGCGCGCTCAAGATTGTGTTCGTGCTCGTGGTCGTCGAGTACTTCACGGGTGTGTGGTCGACGCTGTTCGGAAGTTTCGGATTCGACCCGATCATCGCCGACGAAGAGGACATCTTCCGTGCCCTCGAGGTGTCGGGCGCTATCGGTATGATGCTCTGCGGCGCGTTTCCGATGGTGTACCTCATCAGGCGCTACCTGGCAAAGCCGCTCGCCAAGATCGGCGGCGCGGTGGGGCTGTCCTCCGATGCGACGGCGGGCTTGCTCGCGGGTTCGGCCAATGTGCTCGCGCTCTTCTCGATGGTGAAGGACCTGCGTGCGAAGGACAAGGTCATCTGCATGGCGTTCGCCGTGTGCTGCGCGTTTTTGTTCGGCGACCACCTGTCGTTTACGGCAAACTTCCAGCCGAACCTGATCGTGGTGGTGCTCGCGGGCAAGCTGGCCGCCGGTATCTGCGCGATCGTGTTCGCGAAACTGCTCGCCGTGAAGAAGGCCGAGCAGCTTGAGCGTGAAGCGGGTGAGGACGTGCTCTACGACGCGGAGCGCGCGGTTGAGAGCGTAGAGTGACGCCAGGCGAGCGTTGCGCGTAACGGATGTGCTGGATGGGTTCGCCCGCTCCAGTGAAAGATAGCAAGTAAGTAACCTACTGAGTCTGGGGAGAACAAGTGGGTATAGAACAAGAACAGGGCATGCTGCCCTCGTGCGCATACGCGCACATCTCATCGGTGCTGGAAGTCTCGCGCGACGAGATCACCGATATCTGGCCGCTCAAGCAGGGCCTGACAAACGAGTCGTGGCATTTCACCACGCCAGAGGGCGAATATGTGTATCGGCAGCCGGGCGTGGGCACCGAGGACCTCGTCGACCGTAAGGCCGAGGTCGAGGCGCTGAAGCTCGCGCGCTCGATCGGGCTCGACGGTACCTTCATCTACGAGGACGTCAAGCAGGGCTGGAAGCTTTCACGCTTTCTCGTGGACTGCCGCGAGCTCGATGCGCGCGATGCCGAGCAGGTCGCTTGCGCGATGCGCATGGCTCGCACACTTCACGAAAGCGGCGCGCGCCTTGCCCGCACGTTCGACTTCTACGAAGAGGGGAAGCGCTACGACGCGCTTTTGCGCGAGCTGGGGTCGATTGAGGTGCCTGGTTATAACGAGCTTGCCGCAAAGGCGGATCGCGTCGCCGCCTTCGCGCACGCTGACGGGGCGCCCGTGTGCATCACGCACAACGACTTCTTCAACCTGAACATCCTCATCGACCGATCCGACCGCATGCACCTTATCGATTGGGAGTACGCGGGCATGTCCGATTACGCGCACGATTTCGGCACCTTCACCGTGTGCTGCAAGCTTTCCGAATCCGAGGCCGATGCAGCGCTTGCAGCGTACTTCGGGCGCATTCCCACGTTTGCCGAGCGCTGCCATAACTTCGCGTTCGTAGCGCTCGCTGGCTGGTGCTGGTATCTGTGGTCGCTCTACAAGGAGGCCGTCGGAGGGAACGCGGGTGAGTGGAAGGAAATCTATCTCAGCTATGCAGTGCGCTATTTTGACCGCGTGATCTCGGGTTATGAGGGAATTGCTCAGCAAGAGGAGAGGGGAATCGCATGAGATTCGGCATTGCAAGCGGCTTTTTGTGGGGTTTGGACACCGTCATCCTGGGGATAGCCCTCACGATGGGCGCGTTCATCGGCACGCCCGAGGCTATTGCCTTCGCGGCGATTGCGAGCGCATTCATGCACGATGCGGCATGCGCTATCTGGCTTTTCCTCTACATGGGTGTGCGCCGGCGCCTTAGCGACACACTTCGGGCCCTAAAGACCCGAAGCGGCAAGGTGGTTATGCTCGGCGCGCTTCTCGGCGGACCTTTGGGCATGACGGGCTACCTGGTCGCCATTAACAACATTGGCGCAGGCTACACCGCGATCATCTCTGCGTTTTACCCTGCATTCGGTACGTTCATGGCGTTTGTCCTGTTGAAAGAGCGCATGAGGCCGCGCCAGCTCGTTGCGCTTGCCTGCGCGCTCGCGGGCGTCATGGTGATGGGGTACGCCACTTCGGGAGATTCGTCGGTCGGAAACGCGGCGCTTGGCTTGGTCGGCGCGGTCGTGTGCGTCGTCGGTTGGGGCAGCGAGGCGGTGCTGTGCGCTTGGGGCATGCGCGATGACGCAGTTGACAACGAGACCGCGCTGCAGATCCGCGAGACGACGTCTGCCATCGTGTACGCCGTGGTGGTGCTGCCGGCGTTCGGCGCGTGGGCGTTTACGGCGAGTGCGCTGCCGTCGATTTCCACTGCCGTGGTGGTGTTGTCCGGCCTCGCGGGTGCGGCGTCGTACTTGTTCTACTACAAGGGTATCGCAACGATCGGCGCGGCGCGTTGCATGGCGCTCAACATCACGTACTCCGCTTGGGCTGTCGTGTTCGGACTCGTGCTTTTGGGGAGCGTGCCGACTGTCGTGCAGATTGTATGCTGCCTGGTTATCATGGCGGGCACGGTGCTTGCGGCATGCGACTGGGACGAGCTTTTCGGACGCAAGAAGACCCCTCTGCCCGAGGACGCGTCATAAGGGACGGGCGAGCTTGCGTGGCCTGGCGCTCGGGGCTTTCGGGTGCGCGGCTCGAGGCCTTCGGGTGCGCGGTTGCGCGGCTCGGGGCCTTCGGCACCCGATCCTCTCGACTCTTTGGCCCCGACTCCCTGGTCCGCCACTAACCAGCTAACCAACAAACCAGCCCAACCCGCCCAACCGGCCCAACATCTCCCATCTTCTCCGATATCCTTCTTTCGTGGACAACAATCGGCGATATGTGAGTCTTCCTACTCCAAGGAGAAGACGCGTTCAGAAGGTGAGAAGTTGTGACCTGGCCTTTTGCGGAAAAGCCGCGACCCTCTTGATCGGTCAGCTCGAAAGTGGCTCACATATCAACGTTTTTTGTCCAAGGCGAGCCAATTTCAAGAAAGAAAGAGGGGCGACCGATTGGCATTAGCCGAAACTTTGAGGAAGCAATCTTGTTCCATGGTGGACGAAGTCCAGAGGCGGGCTTCTTGAGCGCGCGATGGCATCCGAGGGCGAGAACTGCCTATTGCGAAATTCGCGACGCTTGCCGAGATGACCGCGAGCCGCCCACCGCGCAGTCGAGAAGCGCCCGCTGAGCCTTACGATTTACGCGCTCCATGCGCAATCGCACGCCAAGCCCCTTCGCCACCTGATATGCGAGTTGATCCAATCCGGGAATGCTTGTCACCTGGTTCTTTGTGGCTGTGATAACCATGAAGCCAAGGGACGCAAGGGCATTTCGCCGCCTCGCATCGCGCGCGATCTTCTGCGAACCAGTGTGAAACATGTCGCTATCGTACTCGACGCAAAGACTCGCTGTCGGCCATAGCAAATCGCACCTGAATTGCCGTCCGTATGCAACCCTCCAATTCCCCTTTGGAACTTCGACTGCTGCATTAAGCTGCGGCGACGGTAGCCCATATCCTCCTTTCGCCTTCGGCATTGAAAGCAACATGGCAAGCGCTGTCTCCATCGGCGAGGCGGACCCCGAAGAAACGAAACGCAGGGCATTTCTCGCCTTATTTGCACCGGGAAGATTGCCCTGGGAAGAAACCGAAACCAACGCCGAGTGGGATACAAGCGGTGGCGCCGAAAAAAATCCCTGTTCAGAGTTCGAATCCAAGCGATAGTTGCCCGTTATCTCGTACCCCAGCAGGACCAGCTCGGCGAAATCAAGCTCGACCGCCGAGCGGGTAAATGCGAAAGCTGGCGAGCATGCATACATGTCGTCGCCCAAGAATATAAAAGCCTCGCTTGGGAGAGGCGATCCGAATACGCGGCACTTGACGCCCTGAATTCGGCAGCGCTTAGACTGTTCGCTCACGAGAAGGCGAGGCGAAACGAGGCTTGGGAACGATTCCCGGGCGCTCTTCAGGCTTGCTAGGTTCGGCGAACTTGCCGCAAACTCTCGAGCGTAACGTTTCGGCGCACCGACAGACGCCCCCGCTAGGTTCATCGCGCGGTAGCAATCCAGTGCCGATATGCCATCGAAGAAGAGCGCCATGGGAAGCACCATAACACGCGCACAGCGTGATTTCTAGTAATATTTCTTGGCTTTTACCTGGTGTTATATTCTGCTAGATTCCAGTTAGGAATATGGCAATAGCCGCCGAATTTCCGTCGAGAATCTGCCGGATAATTGCCAGGAAACAGTAGATGGCATGCAGCAAATATGCCAGGAAAAGAAGAAAACGCGGGGATTGTATGGCGGACGCTACAGGGGATTTACAGGGGATGCCTAAGGAGCGGGCGTGGAACACGGGCTAGGTTATATGTAAGGGCAGCGCCGAGAAATGGGCTCGAGGGAGCCGAAGGAGCAGGAAGGAAAGCCGACTTGGGGGAGCCGAAATTGCGAGAGTGCGAAACGGGGCTGGGGCATGGTGAAAGGGCGAGTACTGGGACGAACCGAAGGAACCATACGCCGGACGGGGTCTGGGACGAACCGAGAACGCGAGGGCTCGGAGCGAGCGCTGAGGGTGTACGAAGAAGCGGAGACGAGGATTGTGCGCTGAGGGCAAGCCGAAAACGCGAGGATGCGGAACAGGCGCTGGGATATATGAACAGGCGGGCACTAGGGCGCGGACGAAGGAGCGGGCTGAAGGAGCAGGAGGAAAGCTGGTGTGGGGCTGTTTTGCCTTTTTGATGGGGCTCGAGCATGTGAACGCTACCCCCTCCTCGCGAAAGATCCCCTTCGTGGACATAAATCGCCGATATGTGAGGAGTGTCGGAAGACTAACTTCCTTTTGGAAAATCTGGCCTGGGAAAATGCCGGCAGAAGCGCGAGCGAACGGTTTCCTTCGGACTCGAGGACTCACATATCGCCGATTATTGTCCACTGCGCTCTGTTTTTCGAGAAGAAGGGTGGTGGAAAGTCAGTGGGAAAAGGGCGGGTCGGGGGGTGACGCTTCCTCTACACGGGGTATTGCGCCAGGTAGTCGGCTTGATTCTCCTTAAGATACCGATCGAGCAATCTCACGGCGTGTCGCACGCGTGGCTTTTGGCGAATATGCTTGGGGTAAAGAAATCCCACGTAGCTCATCGATTCCGGGGTCGATAGGGGAACGAAGGCGAGGCCGTCTGTTGGCATGGCTGCGTCTTTGAGCGCTAGGCGATAGCTGAACGAGTCAAAAAAAGCCACAGCGTCATCGCGCGAATGGACGAAGCGGATGAGCATGCGCGGACTTGCAACGCTCATTCTCACATTCTGCAGCGGATAATCGCGAAACAGCCATTCGATCTGCTGCGCCGCTTCTCGTGAAGCGTCTGTCGCGCAGGGTGCGCCCGCCACCTCGCGTCGACGAAGGGACTCTCTTCGGGCGTACGATGACGCCGCATGGCACACGATTCCCAATTGCGTGCGAAGGACGGGGTCGAACGCAAGCTTGGTGCTCGCGATGAGCTCGAGCGCGCTGTTGGCGTGAAGGTCGACAAACCCGAGGTCGGTACCGTCCGAGAGGCATGTGCGCGAGACGATTTTCTCGAAAGGCTCCTCGATATACGAGCACTGCGCGAGTAGGTTGACGTACGCTTGCGTCGCTGAGGCTATTTGCGCCGAGTAATGCGTGACGTGGATATTGAAGGGGTCCTCTTCTCGTTTATGCTCTTCGTCGGGGTTGTAGAGCGCATCGAGAAACTCCCCGTAGTCTGCAGTTACCTTCTGCGCAAACGCGAGAAAGCTTTTTCCCGTTGGCGTTAGCGTGACGCCTTTGCGGCTTCGTTCGAGCAGCTTTGTCGATAGCTCGCGCTCAAGCGAGGTAATCGCCTTGTTCAACCCCTGCTGAGACACGGCGAGTCGCTTTGCGGCGCCGTAGAAGGATTCCGCCCGAGCGACCTCTTCGAAGTAGCGGATTGTTTCGATGTTCATGCGTTCTCGCTCTCGTACACAACTAGTCGTTGTCTAGAAAGCAATTATAGGCTTCTTTCGGTTGCTGTAATTCCTTTTCATAATGAACCCAGGGTGAATGAGCGCCGTCCATTCTGCCTGCCGCAAGTTGGGTACATCTTGCGTCGAGCATTTGGGATGGGGCGTCGCCAAGAGGGAGAAAACGAGAGGAGCCTAATCATGACGCAAGGGGAGTCGTTCGTCTACACCTGTTGTCCTGGGTGGGGCGATCATGAATTCTGTGCGATCAAGACGATCGTCAAAGACGGCAAGATCGTGCGCACCGAAAAGCCGAGCTACACCGGCGCGGAGGCGAACGAGGGCTATATCTGCCAGAAGGGCATTATGTCGTGCCGCCAGCCGTACAATCCGAAGCGCCTGCTGCATCCGCTGAAGCGCGCGGGCGAGCGCGGCGAGGGTAAGTGGGAGGAAATCAGCTGGGACCAGGCGCTCGACGAAATCGCCGCGAAGCTTCTGCAATTGCGCGACGATTACGGCCCCGAGTCGCTTGCCATGTGGGACGTGGTGGCGTCGGTACCGCCCTCGCAGGGACTCGCTGCTGTGCTGAGCTCGCGGTTCATGGGGCTTTGGGGCGCGACTGACCCCATTCAGGGGTACGGCCTCGACAACGGGCCGTTCTACGCGGCGTTCTTCGACATGGGCGATTTCTACAAGTACATGACGACCGATCCGGCAAACTTCGATACGTCGGATTACATCATCGTGTGGGGCGCCAATCCCATCGAAAATCAGCAGCGCATTGCAAAGCACCTGGTGGAGGCGCGTTCGAACGGCGCGAAGATCGTCGATATCGGGCTTTTGTTCGACGGCACGGCGGGCTTTGCCGACGAGTTTATCCCTGTGAAGCCAGGTTCCGACCCAGCCCTTTCCCTTACCATGGCAAACCTCATCATTCAGGACAAGCGCTACAACGAGAACTTCCTTTTGTCCTACACGGTGGCGCCGTTCCTCGTGCGCGACGATACGGGCGAGTTCCTTCGCGATGCGGAAGGAAACTACCTGGTGTGGGATGCCGACGCCGAAGCTGCGGCGCCCATGACCCCGGGTGAGCAGGCGTCTCCTGTGGCGCGTATGGAACTCGACGGCGTGCATGAAGTCGGCGGTGTGGCATGCAAGACAGCGTTCGCGTGCCTGCGCGAGCATGTGGCAAGCTATACGCCCGAGTGGCAGGAGGGCGTCACGGGCGTCGCTCCTGAAGTTGTCAGGCGCCTTACCGACGAGTACGTCGCAGCCCCGAATGCCTACATCTTCGGCGCGCTGGGACTTCGCTATCAGAACCAGGGCGAAAGCTACCGCTCGTTCTATCTGCTCGGCATGCTGACAGGCAACTTGGGTCGCCCCGGCGCCGGCGTCACGAGCGAGATGCTGCCGGCCGGCTTCCCGATGATCTTCAACGACACGCCCATCACCATGCCGCTTGGCCGCGAGGGCTACAAGGCGAAGATGCTGCGTCAAAACGAGTTCATCAACCAGGTGAAAAGCCAGGAGCCGTACCCGATCAAAGCGTTTTGGGTGATCGCGGGCAACCCGGTGCACAACTGCCCGAATCGCGGTCTGTGGATCGACGAGATATTCCCGCAGATGGAGCTCATCGTCGACGTGGACATCTGGATGACCGACACAGGCCAGTATGCCGACTACGTGCTGCCCGACTGCATGCCGTTCGAGCGCTATGAGCTGGTGGCGTCGGCGGCGTACAACCACATCGTCTTGCAGGAGCCGGCGATCGAGCCGCAGGGCGAGGCGCGCGACCCCACGTTCCTCTACAGCGAGCTTGCGAAGCGCGTGGGCTTGGGCGAGTACTTTGACAAGACGGCGGAGGAATGGATCGAGGTGCGCATCCAGTCGAAGTGGCCGATGATCGCGGGGATCCAGCCGCCGCTCACCTACGAGCGCCTGAAGAAGGAGAAGCTCGTGCGCGCGGCAACGCCCCCGGTGAACTGGGACCCGTTCATGGGGCTGCAGTTCAACACGCCCTCCAAGCGCCTTGAATTCTACTGCGAGCGACTGCTTCCCGTCGGGGCGCAGATGGCCGCGTATCGCGAGCCGCTTGAGGCTCCCACGCCGATGAGCTTGGGGAACGGAACCGCGAAGGGGAGGTATCACTTCTTCAGCGGTCGCCAGCGCTTCTTCATGCAGTCGATGTTCACTGACGACCCGGTCATGGCCGATCTGTCGGGCGGGTATCCAACGGGCCGCATGAACCCGGCGGACGCGCAGGCGGAAGGCATCAAAGATGGCGACAAGGTGGAAATCTACAACGAGCGCGGGCATGTGACCATCGAGATGAAGCTTGACCAGCAGATTCCCCCGGGAACCGTGCAGTGTTGGTTCGGTTGGCGCCACGACGCGTTCGAGGATGGCATGTACTCCGAGCTTATCCCAGCGCTCGGCAGCGACTATACCCTCAACGATGTGTCCAAACATTGGGACAGTTGCGTGCGAGCGATCGGCGGTTTCCAGCCTGGGTTCGGCACCGGCGGCATCGGCGGCATGGCGGGTGCCTGGGATACGATTTGGGATTGCGCATGCGACGTGCGCAAGGTCGAGGAATAGGGGAGCGACATGGATGAGAAGACGATTCTGGTGAACCTGCAGCGATGCACGGGATGCTGGACCTGCTCCCTTGCTTGCAAGGTGGGAAACGGCCTCCCAGATGAGAAATTCTGGCTGACAGTGCGCACGGAAGGGAGCGGCGAGGGCATCGATCGGCCCGCGGGGGTGTGGCCTGACCTGCACATGAGCTGGATTCCCATCTGGTCGAAGAGCTGCGTGCGCTGCGGCGGGCGGCTGGCGGAGGGCGAGCTTCCCTACTGCGTGAACGCATGCCCGAACGGGGCACTTTCCGTTGGCGATGCCGCGGCAGGGGAATGCGAGGCGCTGCGGCAGCGGGGCTTCCGCATCTTCAAGCTTCCCGCCTGGGAAAACGCCGCCGATAACGTGGTGTACGCTTCGAAGGGGTAGGCGGCATATAGCTTCGAGGGCGGCGTTTCTTCGGATTAGCCGCCCTCGTCCCATCGGCTGCCCTCGTCTTGTTAATCAGGGAATCTGCCAGCACGAACAAAAAACCGTGATACGCCTGCTTTCGCAAGTTCGAGGGCGGGCGTTCCCATTGGTGCTGCTATACTTCCGAACCATGAACACATTATCGAACACACACCACGCGCCTGCCCGCAAGCAGCGCATCGCCGTCGTCACCATGGGCGTGAAGCTCGGCGACGAAACGCGCGGCTACACGCGCTTTCGCTTCCTGTCGGAGCTGCTCGTGCGCGAGGGCTTCGACGTGACGCTGTTCACCTCGTCGTTTCAGCATTGGGAGAAGGCCCAGCGCGACGTTGAGAAGGCGTGCTATCGCGACCTTCCGTATCGCGTCGTCTTCATTCCCGAGCCTGGCTACAAGAAGAACCTCGACCTCGCGCGCATCATGAGCCACCGTAAGGCTGCGAAGAATCTGCGTCGCATGCTCACGGAGCGCTTCGCCGCCGACACCCGCGCGTTCGATCTCATCTACGCCGAGATTCCGCCCAACGACGTCGCCCGCGTGTGCGCGGAGACGGCGCACGAGCATGACATTCCCTTCGTTGCCGACGTGAACGATCTGTGGCCCGAGGCCATGCGCATGGTCGTGAACGTGCCGGTTGTGAGCGACATCGCCTTCCGACCGTTCGCGCGCGACGCGCATCGCGTCTACGAGCTGCTCTCGGGTGCGGTGGGAACCTCCGACGAGTACGCCGCGCGCCCCGCCGCCGATCGTGAGGAGCCTTATGAGCGCGTGACGGTGTACGTGGGGAACAACCTTGCCGCGTTCGACGAGGGCGTGCGCGAGAACGCAGACGCGGTCGTGAAACCAGCGGGCGAGTTCTGGGTGACCTATGCGGGCACGCTCGGCGCAAGCTACGACCTCTCGACCCTCGTTCAAGCTGCAAAGCTCGCGGAGTCGCAGGTGAGCGGCTTGCGCGTGAAGATTCTGGGCGATGGCCCCGACCGCGATCAGCTCACCGAGCTCGCGAGCTCGATTGGCGCGCCCGTCGATTTCCTTGGTTACATCCCCTACGATCGCATGGCAGCCTGGCTCGCCGCGTCTGACATCACGGTCAACTCGCTTGTGCATGGCGCTGCCCAGAGCATCGTCACGAAAATCGGCGATTACCTGGCTGCGGGCATTCCCATGATCAACACGGGGGAGAGCCCTGAGTTCTGCTCGAAGGTGGAGGCGGATGGCTTCGGCGTGAATGTCGCCCCAGGAAACGCGAGCGAGCTCACCCAGGCAATCGTGAAGCTTGCCGCGCACCCCTCGTCGCGCAAGATCATGGGGGCGAAGGCGCGCGACATTGCGTGCCGCCAGTTCGATCAGGCTCATTCATACCAGGCGATAGTGGAATTGATACGCAATTTGCTCTAAGCGCACATCAAGCGGGTAGGTTCGTTGCACAATTAAGTGCTTGAAGTAACCTGGGCGCACGTGCGCTCAATCTGTTGGCCCATGACCGCGCGCGGCAGAGCGACGGCGTGCGCGAAGGGGCGACGAAAGGACGGCATGCTCGTGAACGTGAAGCGCAACATTCCCTTTTCCCCTCCCGATATTTCCCAAGCTGAAATCGACGAGGTGGCCGATGCGCTCCGAAGCGGCTGGATCACCACCGGTCCGAAGACCAAGCAGTTCGAGCGCGATTTGGCGAAATTCAGCCACACGACGCGCTTTGCCTGCTTCAACTCCGCGACGGCGGCGCTCGAATGTGCCCTGCGCTTGCTTGGAATCGGGCCAGGTGACGAGGTTATCACGAGCGCTTACACCTACACTGCGTCAGCGAGTCCGATCGTGCACGTGGGCGCGACCCCCGTGCTCTGTGACGTGGCGCCCGGCTCTTTCGAGATTGACTACGACCAGGTGGCGGGCCTCGTCACCGAGAAGACCCGCGCCGTCATCCCCGTCGATGTGGCGGGTGCCATGTGCGACTACGACCGCCTGCGGGCAGCGCTTGAGAGCGTGAGCGGCAAGTGGCGCCCGCGCACGCCCCGCGAGGAGCTCTTCGATCGCGTGCCCATCGTTGCCGACGGCGCGCACTCGCTCGGTGCGGTGTGCCATGGCCTTCATTCGGGACAGGCGGCCGATCTCACGACGTTCTCCTTTCACGCGGTGAAGAATCTCACCACGGCCGAGGGCGGCGCGCTCACCTGGCGCGATATCCCTGGGCTCGACTCGGAGGAGCTCTATCGCGACCTTATGTTGATGTCGCTTCACGGCCAAACGAAAGACGCGCTCGCGAAAACGCGCGTCGGCGCATGGGAATACGACGTGGCGTTCTGCGGCTGGAAATGCAACATGACCGACCTGCAGGCAGCGCTCGGTTTGGCGCAGTTGCGCCGCTACCCGGGTCTTCTCGCTCGCCGTCGCGAGATTGTCGAGCGCTACGAGCGCGGGCTTGCCGACCTGCCGTTTTCCTTGATCAAGCACTACGGGGATGACTTCGCATCGTCGGGGCACCTCATGCTCGCGCGCATTGAGGGCGCTTCGCAGGAGTTCCGCAACGCGTTTATCAACGAGATGGGGGAGGAAGGCGTCGCCTGCAACGTGCATTACAAGCCGCTGCCCCTGCTCACCGCCTATAAAGACCTCGGCTTCGACATCGCCGACTTCCCGAACGCGCTTGCGCAGTTCTCAAACGAGGTCACGCTGCCCCTGCACACAAAGCTCTCCGATGACGACGTAGACTACGTGATCGCAATGTGCCACGAGGTGTTCGCAAGGCTTTCCGCGAAGGGCGTGCGCTAGATGTACCTGCGCTTTGGAAAACGCATCTGCGACATCGTCATCGGCTTGATCGCGCTGCCGTTTGTGCTGATTATTGTGGCGATTTGCGCTCCGCTCATCTACTTTGAGGACAAGGGCCCCATCTTCTACAACGCGCCGCGCGTGGGCAAGGGCGGCCGCGACTTCACGATGTACAAGCTGCGCTCGATGAAGGTGAACGCGCCTGACCTGGTGATGGAAGACGGGTCGACCTACAACGGCGCCGACGACCCGCGCATGACGCGCATCGGGGCGTTCATGCGAAAGGCGTCGATCGACGAGATGCCTCAGTTCATAAACGTGCTCAAAGGCGACATGAGCGTGGTGGGCCCGCGTCCCGACTTGCGGCGCGAAACCGAGCTCTACGAGGGTGATGACGGGGAGAAACTGCTGGTCAAGCCTGGTATCACGGGCTATGCTGCGGTGTATGGTCGCAACTCGCTGCCCTGGCGCGATCGTCTGAAGCTCGATGTGCACTATGTGCGCCACGTGTCCTTCGCGCTTGATGTGAAGGTGTTCTTCCGCACGTTCTACGTCATCTTCAAGCAGGACGGCGTCTATGTCGAGCCCGAAGACGGGGACGTGAAGGAAGCCTCTAACTAGCTTTTAGCAAAAGCCGGTGCCCCCGGGGCCGACCAATCTTGCGAGTGTGAAGCTTCTCGCGCCTTTGTGGGTTTCGAGCCCACCTCGCCAACCATTTGAAAGGAACTCCTGATGATTCGCCCTATCGTGAAGATGCCCGTGCTGCTTTCGGCGCCGAGCGTCGACGCCACGCCGCTCGATGCTGCCGTGGGGCAGGACTTACTCGACACGCTTGCTGCGCACGCGCACGAATGCGTGGGGCTCGCGGCGAACATGATCGGTGTGCGCAAGCGCATCATCGTGGCGGCGTGCGCAGGCGGCGCGGTGCTCATGTACAACCCGGAAATCATCGAGGCGTCGGGTGAGTACCAAACCGAGGAAAGCTGTTTGTCGCTTGAGGGTGTGCGGCCCTGCGCGCGCTACAAGCGCATCAAGGTCGCCTATCTCGATGCATCGTTCGCGCCCTGCGAGAAGTCGTTTTCTGGCTTTGAGGCGCAGATCATCCAGCATGAGATCGACCACTGCCATGGGGTTGTGATTTAAGGGAGTCAATCGAAGCTTTACCGGGCGAATAGTGGGATGAGCGTCGGACGATCGCAGAAAGATGGTTGAGCCCAACTGTGTATCTCACAAAACGAAGAAGCCGCCTCCCGAAGGATGCGGCTTCTTTTGATGATGCGTGTCTTTGCTGGCGTGCGTCAGCTGCTCTTGCAGGTTACCTGCGGCGCTTGTCGATCTTGCGCGCGGTCACATCGCCGATTGCCTGGAACACGATGACGAGCGCGACGCACAAAAGCACGGCGAAGATCATGACGTCGGTCTGGAAACGCTGGTAGCCGTAACGGATGGCGATATCGCCCAAGCCGCCGGCGCCCACGGTGCCCGCCATGGCGGAGTACCCGAACAGCGTGACGAACGTGATGGCTGCGCCTCGCACGAGCGAGGGCAGCGTCTCTTTCAGATACACCTTCCACACAATCTGCCAGGTGGAGGCGCCGAAGCTCTGAGCTGCCTCGACAAGCCCGCTGTCGGTCTCCTCAAGGCTCTGCTCGACCATGCGCGCGGCGAAGGGCGCAGCCGTCACCACAAGGGGCACGACGGCTCCCGGCACGCCGAGCGAAGTTCCCACGATAAAGCGTGTGAACGGGATGAGCGCGACGAGCAGAATGATGAAAGGAACCGAGCGGCCGATGTTGACGATCCATCCGACGATGGTCGAGACGATTCGGTTAGGGCGCAGCCCGTTCGGGCTGGTCACCACCAGAAGGATGCCAAGGGGGATTCCGATGACGTATGCCAAGATGGTTGCCACGCACGTCATGATGAGCGTGTCGACGGTGCCCTGCAAAAACAAGTTGCCGTATTGGGCGAAAAAGGCGGAGAAATCGAACATGGCCTACTTCACCTCCAGGCTGTCGAAGGAAACGAGCTCGCGGGCTGCCTCGCTTTGCGGGTTCTCGAGCACTTGACGCGTCGGGCCTTCCTCCACGATGACACCTTCGTCGATCACGGCGACGCGGTCGCAGATGTGGCGCGCCACGGCGAGGGAGTGGGTGATTACCACGAGCGTTACGCCGAGCTCCTTGTTGATCTTTGCGAGCAGGTTCAAAACCGACACCGTCGTACGCGTGTCGAGCGCGCTCGTGGCCTCGTCGCAGAGCATGATGCGCGGGTTGTTCGCAAGGGCGCGCGCAATCGCCACGCGCTGCTGCTGGCCACCGGAAAGTTCGCTTGGGTAACGATGCGCCTTGTCGGCTAGCTCCACCACGTCGAGCAGCTCGAGGGCGCGCTTCTTGGCGGCATCCTTCTTCTCGCCGCGAATGGTGAGCGGGAACATTACGTTGTCGAGGACTGTGCGCTGCTGGAACAGGCTGAAATTCTGGAAGATCATGCCGATTCCCTCGCGCAGACGTCGCAGGTCACGACCTTGGTAGTTCGTCACATCGACGCCATCGATGAGAATGCGCCCCGACGTGGGACGCTCGAGCAGGTTGATGCAGCGCACAAGCGTGGACTTGCCTGCGCCCGACTGGCCGATGATGCCGAAGATCTCTCCCTCGCCAATGGTAAGGCTCACATCATGCAGGGCACGATGTGAGCCTTCGCGAGCGAGGTAGACCTTTTCCAGATGGTCTAGCTCTATCATTCGCTTTCTAACTCCTTTGTGGGCGTCCCTTAGAACACGGGGACGACAGCGCCGGCGTAGGTGTCGTTGATGTAGGTGCGAACCTCGTCGGACGTGAGTGCTTTCACAAGAGCCTTGATTTTATCAGAATTCTGGTTGCCATCCTTCACGACGAGGACATTCGCATAAGCTTCAGCGGCGAGCGAGGTGGCGGACTCGGTTGCGAGCGCGTCGGTGGTCTTGAAGCCCGCGGGGATGGCGTAGTTGCCGTTGATGCAGGCGATGTCGACGTCGGCGACGATGTTGGGAACCGTTGCGGCCTCAACTTCCTTCAGCTGGAGGTTCTTCGGGTTGGAGACGATGTCGTTTGTGGTGGCGTTGATGCCCGCGTCGTCTTTCAGCGTGATAAGGCCGGCATCCTGGAGCAGCAGCAGCGCGCGCGCTTCGTTGGTGGCGTCGTTGGGAACGGCGACGGTCGCGCCGTCAGCCAGGGCGTCGAGGCTCTTGGTCTTGCCCGGGTACAGGCCGAACGGCTCGTAGTGGACGTCGGCGACGCTCACGAGATGCGTGCCCTTCTCCTCATTGAAGTTGTTGAGGTAGGTGATGTGCTGGAAGTAGTTGGCGTCGACCTCGCCTTCCTCGGTCACCGTGTTGGGCTGCACGTAATCGGTGAACTCCTTCACTTCAAGGGTGTAGCCTTCCTTCTCGAGGAGCGGCTTCACGGCGTCGTTCAGGATTTCCGCATGGGGAGAGGGGGTTGCCGCGACGGTGATGGTCTTGTCGTCGGAAGAGCCCGCCGACTTGTCGGAGCTTGCGCTCTGTGCGCCGCAGCCTGCCAGGCCGAACGCGAGCACTGCGCCGAGGGCGAGCGTTGCGACGAGTGCCGCCTTCTTCTTTTTGAAATTGATTGCCATTGATGATGTCCTTTCCTGGGACGCGTTGCCTCGGGGGAACGCGTTCGCTTCCATTGGATGTTCCCCATAGTATCGCGAGTGCGGAATAAGTGGTAGTTCGAAAAACAAATGCCTGGATATCGTAATTCGCGATATCCAGGTAATGTCGCCCCGACTAAGCGTCGTTTTCCCGACGCGAAGGGGAGGAGCCGAAGCCTTACAAAGCTGTTAACCCCATCGAAACATGGGTCGATATAATAGGAGGATATTCACTGGGCGTGGCCTACTGTGCGGCTGCGCCTGAGCGGTGCGGGGCACACCGCGAAGAACGACCGAACGCAAGGAGCATATGCCATGTCATCGAATCCGGAACAAGATTTCGTGCTCAAGACCATCAAGGGCCGCGATGTCCACTTCGTTCGCTTCTGGTTTACCGATGTTCTCGGCAACATGAAGTCGTTCGCCGTCATCCCGAGCGAGCTCGAAAACGCCTTCGATGACGGCATGGGCTTCGACGGCAGTTGCGTCGAGGGCTTTTGCCGCACGCGGGAAAGCGACATGCTCGCCTTCCCCGACGCCTCGACCTTCCAGGTGCTTCCGTGGCGCCCCGAAAGCAACGCCGTCGGTCGCATGTTCTGCGACATCCGCACGCCCGACGGCAAGCCCTTCGAGGGCGACCCGCGCCAGGTGCTCGCGCGCGAGGTCCAGCGCGCGCTCGACATGGGCTACGTGCTCAACGTCGGACCCGAGCTCGAGTTCTTTTACTTCAAGGACCAGCATTCCACCGAGGTGCTCGACCACGGCGGGTATTTCGATCTGACGAGCCTCGACTATGCCTCCGACCTGCGCCGCGACACGGTGCTCACCCTGGAGAAGATGGGCATTCCGGTGGAGTATTCCCACCACGAGAACGGTCCTTCCCAGCACGAGATCGACCTGCGTTTCACCGACGCGCTCTCCATGGCCGACGCCGTGATGACCTATAAGCTGGTCGTGAAGGAAATCGCCATGAAACACGGCGTGTACGCGTCGTTCATGCCCAAGCCCTTAGCCGATGCCCCCGGGTCGGGCATGCACGTGCACCAGAGCCTGTTTGACCTCGATGGCAACAACGCCTTCTTCGATCCGAACGATCCGCTCGGCTACAACCTTTCCGATTTGGCGAAACACTACATCGCCGGTCTTTTGAAGTACGCTCCCGAGTTCTGCTGCATCACCAATCAGTACGTGAACTCCTACAAGCGCCTGGTTTCCGGCGGGGAGGCGCCCACTTACATTTCCTGGGGAGCCCGCAACCGCTCGACGCTCGTGCGCATCCCCGCATATCGTCCGAATCGCGAAGTCGCGTGCCGCGTGGAGCTGCGCAACCCCGACCCGGCGGCGAACCCGTATTTGGCATTCGCCTGCATGCTTGCCGCAGGCCTTGCCGGCATTGAAGAGGAGCTGCCCTTGCAAGATCCGACCGAGGGTCTCGACCTGTTCGAGCTTTCGCGTCAGGACCTGCGCAAACAGGGTGTCCGCACGCTGCCTGAGAGCCTGGGCGAGGCGGTGGAGCTCTTCGCCGAGTCCGAGCTTATGAAGAAGACGCTCGGCGAGCATATCCACGGCTATCTGGTGGAGACGAAGCGCGCCGAGTGGAACGAATACCAGGGCACCGTTTCCGAATGGGAACGCAATCGCTACCTCGAGGTCCTCTAGATGTGCGCTCTGCATGCGGGAAAGGTTGAGCCATGATGCAAAGGAAGACGGTTCTTTTCATCGCCGACAGTCTCGACAACGCCCATAAGTTCCAGTCCGTGCTCTCGGGACTCGATGTTGACGTGGTGGCGGGTTCGTCTGCGCAGTTCAAGAAGCTGCTCGCCCAGCATCCCTCGCACGACCTCGTGATTTACGAGGCTCGCGGTGATGCGCTCGACACGGTGGCGCAGGCCGAGTCGCTTTTGGTGGAAGACGGCTCCACGTCGATGCTCGTCATCGTGAACGAGGCGCAGCTGTCCGAGTTCCGCCTTCCTGTGCAGATCAAGGCGGACTTCGTGGTGCATGGCGCATCCGCCGAGGAATGCGCTGCCCGCATCCGCCAGCTTTTGTGGCCCGGCAACGAGAGCTCCACCTCGGATTACATCTCCGTCGACAACATGACGATCAATTTGGCGACCTATCAGGTGAAGGTGAACGGTGAGCCGCTCGACTTCACGTATTTGGAGTATGCGCTGCTCGCGTTTTTGGTGACGCATCCTGGCCGCACGTATTCCCGCGATGCGCTCCTGCGCCGCGTGTGGGGCTTCGATTACTACGGCGGCAGCCGCACGGTCGATGTCCACGTGAGGCGCGTGCGCGCGAAACTCGGCCCCGAACTGGCGCAACGTCTGGAAACCGTGCGCGGCGTCGGCTACCTCTGGAGCGCATAGGCGCTTGCGCTCCGGAGGCGAAAGCGCCTAGCGGCGTTTGCTGTGCTGGCGAGCCACCTCGGCGCGGTGTGCGCGGCCGGGGCGGAAGTCTCCCTTCGGCTTCGTGGCGCCCGCTTGCTTGCGTGTGGCTCCACCCTGCGGCTTGCGCGAACGTTCGGCCTGTGCCTTCGCGCCCTTGGCGGGCCTGCTCGTCTCAGGCGAGCGCTTGCGGGTGCGCTGCCCGTCAGCATGCGACGCCTTCTTGCTGTTGTGAGTTTTGGCGCCCTTGCCCGATGCCTTCCCGCTGCGTCCGCCGTTCCCGTTGCGTGCTTCCTCGCGCTCCTCGGCGGCGCGGGCCTGCGCCTTCTTCTTTTTCTTCTCGCGCTTGTCCATCTCGCGCTTCGCCTCGGCGATGTCGGGGTCGCGTTTCGCTGCGGCCTTCGTGGCGCGTTCGGCGGCGGCCACGGCGCACGCTTCCTCGTCAAAACCCTCGATGCGCACCTCGGGAATCTCGCGCTTCGTGAACTTCTCGATGTCGGCGAGCGCTTCCTTCGTCTCGGGCGTGACGAAGGAAATCGCGCGGCCCTTCGCGCCTGCGCGCCCCGTGCGCCCGATGCGGTGCACGTAATCCTCCGCCTGCGTGGGCAAATCGTAGTTCACGACGTAGTTCACCTCGTCGACATCGATGCCGCGGGCAAGCACGTCGGTTGCCACCAGGATGTCGGTCGCCCCAGTTGCGAAGTTCTCGAGCGCACGACGGCGCTGGTTCTGCGTGCGGCTCGAGTGGATGGCCTCCACCGAGTACCCAGCGCGCTTCAGGCGGCGGCACGTCGCGTCGGCGCGGCTGCGCGTGCGGGCGAACACGATGACGCGCTCGTGCCCCCATGCAGCGATCGTCGCGCGCAGGAGGTCGGCCTTGAGTACCTGCGGCACATGCACGATGCACTGGTCGACCGTGTCGGCGGTCTCGCCCTTGTGCGCGATCTCCACCACTTCGGGGTCGCGCAAGAACGTGCCCGCAACCCCCTCGATCGAGCGGTCGATGGTGGCGGAGAACAAAAGTGTTTGGCGCGTTTTCGGCGTGGCGGCGACGATCTTTTTCACCGACGGCAGAAAGCCCATGTCGAGCATGCGGTCGGCCTCGTCGAGCACGAGCACCTCCACGCGATCGAGATGTGCAGCCTTCTGCTCCATGAGGTCGATCAGGCGGCCCGGCGTGGCGATGAGCACGTCGGTTCCGCGTTTCAGGGCGCTGATCTGCGGGTTGTACGACACGCCGCCCACGACGGAAAGCACGCGGTGGTGGGTTGATTTCGCCACGGCATCACAGACCTCTGCAATCTGTGCGGCGAGCTCGCGCGTCGGGGTGACGACGAGCATGAGCGGCCCGCGCTCACCCTTCGCATGCCCGAGCTTATCCATCGAGGGAAGCGAGAAAGCGGCGGTTTTCCCTGTTCCCGTCTTCGCGGCGGCAATGATGTCGTGTCCTTCGAGGACAAGCGGTATCGCGCGTTCCTGCACGGGGGTCGGCTCTTCGTAGCCGAGGGACGCGACGGCGGCAAGCGCCTTGGGGCTAAGCCCCAGATCGTCGAATGAAGCCATAATCGTTCGGTTGTTCCTTTCCATCTCGGCGCGATGCCGAGTGCATTAGCGGATGTGTGCGGGGGTGTGCCCCCAGTAGAAGTGGAGGAAATGCTTCTTGCGCATGCGCGCATCAGTGTTCGGCTCGGCTGCGGCCAGGCGCAACGCGTTGCGAGCGATGTCGATCGCCGCGTTCGGGCGGCGCAGGAAGGAGCCCTGCGTGAGCATCGCCTCCACGATGGCGGGGTTCGCATCGACATGCCCCATCGCCCCGACGAGCTCGCGCGCGGTCGTTACGTGCAGGGCGGCACCGAGCGAGGTCAGCATGCGCACGTTGATGTTCTCCTGGCCATAGGCGCGCCCGAGCAAAATCATGGGCGCCTTCGCGCAGAGGCACTCGGTCACGGTGAGCCCGCCAGGCTTGCAAATCACAAGATCGCTCGCGGCCATGAGCTCGGCCATGCCTTCCACGTACTCGAGCACCGTGGCGTTCGGAATTCCCAGCTCCTCGCATTCCCGTCGCAGATGGGCGGCGTATTCCGCGTCGGCGCCCGCCACGATCACGAGGTGGGTGTTCTTGAAACGGTGCAGGTAGGGAAGCATCTTGTCAAGCGCCTCTCGAAAGCGCACGTAGGGCGTGGGGAGATACGCGCCCGCGAGCGCCAGTACGATGCGCTTGTCCTGCGGCAGTCCGAACTTCTCGCGCCCTGCGGCCTTGTCGTAGGTCTTGCGGAACGCGGGCCGCGCGGGGATGCCCGTGATTGCGATGCGTTCTTCGGGCACTTTGCGCGGGCGCAGGGTCTCGGCCATCGACTCGTTCGCGACGCAGAAAAGGTCGCTGTGCAGATGGGGCCACAGCCCTTCGGTCTCGTAGTCGGTGGGGACGCATACGATGGGGAAGGACTGCCCGGTGATCATGCGTGCGCCGACGGCGACGTTGGCGGCGGTGATGTGCGTGCAGACGATGGCGAGGGGCTTGGTTTTGCGCACGTGCTCGGTGAAACGGGGGAACATGATGCGCGACCAGGCGGTGCCGCCTGCCCACAGAAGGCGCCCCGTGAGGGTGTAGCGCCAGGTGAGGTCGTAGATGGGGCGCGTTGGGCCGGTGAACATCGACGCCATCTTGTCGCCGTTCATGCGCATGCGGCCGAAGTCGAGCACGTCGAGCACTTCGACATTCAGGTCCTCGGGGCAGGGGACACCATCGCGAAGGGACGGGTCGTCGCGCAAAAGCTCGAGTGCCTGCGCGACAGCGTTCGCCGCGCTGCGATGGCCCGAGCCGACGGAGGCGTGCATCACGATGACCGTCGGGCGCGTTGCGTCGTCGGGGGCGCTGGCCCCGGGCTGCTGCTCGGGTGCGTCGTCGGGGGTGCCCTCGTTTGTGCCGGCAAGCACCTGCTCAGGAGCATCTTTGCGCGCAACCCCCGATGCCCCTTCGGGCGTGGTAGGCTGCTGCGCGAGCTCGTTGTCCATTTCGCCAGTGTGTTCCATAACTTCCATCGTAAACGCTGTGGCCTAGCTCTCGCTCGGCGTTTCGGCGGGCGCGTCTCCGCCATCGAGGAAGATCTTCCTCGTGACGAAGTTCCACACCATGACGATGAACGTGGCGCCGATCTTGGTGATGAGGTAGTGGATATGCGCGAGCTCGACGCCTGCCCACATGCAGAGGTTGTTGATGATAAGGCCGATCACCGACAAGGTCACGAAGATGATGAACTCGCGGCGCCGGCTCATCCCCTCTTTGTGGGTGAAAACGTAGCGCATCGAGGCAAGGTAGTTGAAGATGACGGACGCGGTGAAAGAAATTGTGGCGCTCACCAGGTAGTTCACGCCGAAAACTTCCGTCAAAAGAGCGAGCAGGCCGTAGTCGATGACGAACGCGATCACGCCGACGACGCCGAATTTCATAAGCTGTGCGATAAGTTTCTTCACGATACCCGAGTGCCTTTCGAGCGCGCGTCTCAAGCGTGCGCCCCCTATGCGGTCCCAATAAGCGCGCTCAAGTCTCGCGCGCAGGCGGTTTCAACCCGCGTGAACTCTATCACAGCGAGCTGCTCGCGGCGCGTTCTCCTCTGATTCCCTGTTTTTCCCTTGACGCCGCCTCGGTTCGGGCTTTCATCCCCTAGCATTCACTGGTTAGAAGTTTTGAGTTGCGCGCTGCGGCGCGGCTGATTGCACATATTTGCGAGGAGCACCTACATGAGCCTTGAGGCTGCCGATAACACCACCGATCGCACGGGGAAGCCCTCCGTTGCCGTCATCATTCCCTGCTACAACGAAGCGCTTACCATCGCGAAGGTGGTCGACGACTTCAAGCGCGTCTTGCCCGACGCTTCAATCTACGTCTACGACAACAACTCCACCGACGGCACGGGCGACATCGCGCGCGAGCATGGTGCGCAGGTTCGCGTCGAGCGTCGCCAGGGGAAGGGCAACGTTGTGCGTCAGATGATGCGCGACATCGATGCCGACTATTACATCATGGTCGACGGCGACGACACCTATCCCGCCGAGGCCGCGCCCGAGCTTTTGGCACCGCTTATGAACGACGAGGCCGACATGGTGGTGGGCGACCGCCTGTCGAACGGCACTTACGGCGAGGAAAACGATCGCGCCTTCCACGGCTTCGGAAACAATCTCGTCCGTTTCCTCATCAAGGCGATCTACGGGTTCGAGTTCTCCGACGTCATGACGGGGTATCGCGCCTACAACGAGGTGTTCGCGAAGTCGATGCCGGTGCTCTCGCCGGGATTCGAGATCGAGACGGAGTTGTCGATCCACGCGGTCGACAAGCGATGGCGTATCGCTGAGGTTCCTATCGATTACCGTGACCGCCCCGAGGGCTCCGAAAGCAAGCTCAACACCTTCTCCGACGGCATGAAGGTGCTCATGATGATCCTCTCACTGTTCAAGGATTACCGCCCGCTCGCGCTCTTCTCGCTTCTGGGTCTTCTGCTGTGCGTGGTCGGGCTTTTGTTCGGCGTGCCTGTGATCTGGGAGTTCGCTCATACGGGGCTCGTTCCGAAGCTGCCGACCGCGCTTTTGGCCGTGGCGTTCATCTTCTTGGGGATGCTGTCGTTCTCGTGCGGCCTGATCCTGGACACGGTGGTGAAGGGAGCGCGCAAGCAATACGAGCTCGAGGTCACGCGCATTTACGAGGAATGCGGCAAGACTACGCACGCATAGCTGCGGAATAAGTTGGTGGCGTCATCGGGAGGTCGCGCCAAGCTTGCCCGCGCTGTGCGTGCCGCCGCAGTTGGCGACGACGGCATTCGCCCCTTCGCGCGCTGAGGCGGAGCACCGTATGCGATTGTGGTCGGTATCTCACTCGTTTGAACAGGTGTTTTGTGCCGCCTGAGTAATCTTCCCCCCTTTCTCTCCCCAAAAAGTATCTTGTGGGTTACCATTAGCCAAATATAACTTTTTAACTTCATACAAGTGAAAACGGGGAAGACGTGTTCGATAAACGTTTGCTTTCGATGGTGCCGGGCGCTGTTAAGTTCATCGTCGCCGATGTGGCGCTTCAATGGGTGGCCCTTGCGTGCAATATCGCGCTGTTCGTGGTCATCGGCCTGTTCTTGCAGGCGACGCTCGAGGGCGCGGCTGACGCGGGCATGGCGATCGGTGTGGTTGCGGTGTCGGCGGCGGCAATCGTGGTGCGCATGATATGCCAGACGGCGGCGCAGCGCATGGGCCGCAAGGCCGCTTCTTGCGCGAAATGTTCCATTCGCCAGCAGGTCTACGACAAGCTCGCAGCGCTCGGGCCCGCCTACAGCGAGACTGTGGCAACGGCCGTTGCCGTACAGGTGAGCGTCGAGGGCACCGAGCAGCTCGAGAGCTACTTCGGCCAATACTTGCCGCAGCTTTTCTACGCCCTGCTCGCGCCCTTGACGCTGTTCGTGGCGCTTTCGCCCCTGTCGCTTCCCGCCGCCGTGGCGCTGCTCGTGTGCGTGCCGCTCATTCCCGCATCCATCGTCTGCGTGCAGAAGATTGCGCGCCGCACCATGCGCAACTACTGGGGCAGCTACACCGATTTGGGCAGCATGTTCCTCGAAGCGATCCAGGGCCTTACGACCCTCAAGATCTATTCCGCCGACGCGCGCAAGCACGAGGAGATGAACGGGGCGGCGGAGAGCTTCCGCAAGGCGACGATGCGCCTGCTCACGATGCAGTTGAACTCGATCACCGTCATGGATCTTTTCGCGTTCGGCGGCGCGGCGGTGGGAATGATCGCCGTGCTGTGGCAGTTCTCGTGCGGCGCGGCGACGTTCGCGGCGGCTTTCTCCATCGTGTTTTTGTCGAGCGAGTTCTTCATCCCCATGCGCACGCTGGGCTCGTTCTTCCACACGGCCATGGGCGGCATGGCTGCGGCGGAGAAGATGTATGCAATCCTCGATGCGCCCCTGCCCGTCGACGGCGCCTGCGAGGTCGATCCGCACGATGCGCGCGTGGAATGCCGCGGTGTCGGGTACTCCTACGACGGGAAGCGCCAGGTGCTTGAGGGGGTTGACTTCTCGGCGCCGTGCGGCAGCTTCATCGGCGTGACGGGCGAAAGCGGTTCGGGCAAGTCGACGCTTGCAGGCATTTTGTCGGGCTCAAACGCGCGCTATGCGGGCGAGGTCAGCATTGGCGGGATCGATTTGCGCGATATCTCGGCCGAGTCGCTGCGCAAGACCATCACTACGGTGCCGTTTTCGAGCTACGTGTTCAACGGAACGCTTCGCTCGAACTTGCTGCTTGCCAAGTCCGACGCGGGCGACGAGGAGCTGTGGAGGGCCCTCGCGAAGTGCCGGCTGGAGGGCTTCGTGCGCGAATCGGGCGGGCTCGACATGGAGATTGCAGCCGAGGGCGCGAACCTTTCGGGCGGCCAGCGTCAGCGCCTGGCGTTCGCTCGGGCCCTGCTGCACGACTCGCCCATTTACGTCTTCGACGAGGCCACGAGCAATATCGATGCCGAAAGCGAGGCTGCCATCATCTCTGCCGCGCGCGAGCTTGCGGGCAGGCACACGGTCATCATGATCTCGCACCGCTTGTCGGCAATCGAGCAAGCCGATGCGATTTATGTCCTTGAACAGGGAAAACTCGCGGAGCATGGCACGCACTCCCAGCTGCTCGCACGGGAAGGCGCCTATGCGCGGCTGTGGGAAAGCCAGTCGCAGTTGGAGGCGTTCGCGCAGAGCGACGGGGATGCCGCCTCGAGCGCGGTGACCCCGGGCGCGGTTTCGGGCGTGGACGCTCTGGAGATGCCGGGCGAAGCCGGTGAGCCGGTCTGCGCCGCGGGTGCCGACCGACGTGGGGCAAAGGACGCCGCAGCGTCGCGCCGCCGCTCCAATTTCTCCATCATGGCGCGGCTTGTGGGGCTTACGCGCCCGCTTCTTCCCGTGATGGTGCTTGCCATCGTGCTGGGCGTGCTCGGCTTTCTCGCGGCGATCTTCCTCACTGTGTTCGCAGCGTACGGCCTGCTCGGCGCGGCGGGCGTGTGGGGTGCGCTCCCCATGGGCGCGGCGTGCGCGCTCGTGGCCGTGTGCGGTGTAGTTCGCGGGCCGCTTCGCTACGGCGAGCAGCTGTGCAACCACTACCTGGCGTTCAAGATCCTCGCGCTTGTGCGCGGCAAGGTGTTCGGCAAGATGCGCACGCTTGCGCCCGCAAAGCTCGAGGGCCGCGACAAGGGTGACCTTGTGTCCCTGCTCACAGGCGACATCGAGCTTCTCGAGGTGTTCTATGCACGCACGCTCTCGCCCGCCGCGATTGCCCTTGTCGTGTCGGTCGTCATGGTGGCGTTCACGGCGACGCTCTCGCCGCTTTTGGCCCTCTACGCGGCCTTCTCCTATGCGGTCGTGGGCATTGCGGTGCCGTGGATCTCGTCGAAGGCGAGCGGCACGGGCGGGCGCGAGGTGCGCGACGCCATCGGCTCCATGAACGCGTTCGTGCTCGACAGCCTGCGCGGTCTGCGCGAAACGCTGCAGTTCGGGCGCGCCGCCGACCGCGCACACGAGCTGGCTTGCCGCATGAGCTGCCTCGCCAAGGTGGAAGGACGCCTGAAGGATCGCACGGCGGCGGCCATGGCGGCGACGGGTGCGGTGGTGCTCGCGCTCGATATGGGCATGCTGCTTGCGGCGATGCACCTGGCGAACGGCGGGATGATCGCCTTCGGCCCGGCGGCGATCGCGTGCGCGGCGCTCATGTCGTCGTTCGGCCCGGTCATTGCCGTGGCGAACCTGGGTTCGACGCTGCAGCAGACGCTCGCATCGGGCGCTCGCGTGCTCGATGTGCTCGATGAGAGCCCGCAGACAGAGGAGATAGAAGAAGGCGCGTCGCTTGACGGGTTCGACGGTGCCGAGGCAAGCCATGTCGACTTCTCGTACGGCGATGCGTGCGTGCTCTCCGATGTCGAGTTGAGCATCCAGCCCGGTCAGGTGGTTCGCATCGCGGGTCGCTCGGGGTCAGGGAAGTCGACCCTGCTCAAACTGTTCATGCGGTTCTGGGACGCCGATAGCGGCGCTATCGAGGTGTCGGGGTACGACGTTCGCCGCGTAGCCACCGCGAGCTTGCGCCAGGTGGAGGGTTTCATGACGCAGGAGACGCACCTGTTCGCGGGCACTGTGCGCGACAACCTTGTCTTCGCGAAACCGGGCGCGAGCGATGAGGAAATCATGGCCGCGTGCGAGAAGGCCTCCATCGCCGACTTCGTCCGCAGGCTTCCTTCGGGCCTCGATACTCAGGTGGGGGAACTCGGCGACGCGCTTTCGGGCGGCGAGCGTCAGCGGCTGGGCCTCGCGCGCATGTTCCTGCACGACGCCCCCTTCGTGCTGCTCGACGAGCCCACGAGCAACCTGGATGCCCTGAACGAGGCCGCCGTGCTGCGGGCGCTCGCCGGCAATCGAGCGGGGAAGACGGTGCTGCTCGTGAGCCATCGTCCAAGCGCCGCTGCCATCGCAGATGCCACCTACTCGGTCGAGCACGGCCGGGTGTCTTAATTCTGTCGCCGTATTATCCGGTTAGCCTCGCAATAAGAAACGCCAGGTCTTGCGGCCTGGCGTTTTCATTTAATGACTTCAGTCTGGCGCGCGCGTAGCCGCGCCAAGTAAACCGCCCGCTATGCGGGCGGACGACAACCTGCTTTACAAAACCACCCTCCCGCCGGATATTGACGATTGTTCAGGCCGTCAAGAATCCGAGAAGGAAGGGTGGTGGTCGGCTATGGCCAACAAAGCCTACAGCCTTTCGCGCACGAAGTGGATGTGCAAGTACCACATCGTGTTCACGCCGAAGTATAGGCGAAAGGCCATCTACGGCCAAATCAGGTCCGACATAGGGGAGATCCTGAGGAGGCTTTGCGAGTACAAGGGCGTCGAGATAATAGAGGGGCACCTCATGCCCGACCATGTGCACATGCTGCTGGCGATACCGCCGAAGTACAGCGTGTCGAGCGTGATGGGCTACCTGAAGGGCAAGAGCTCGCTCATGATCTTCGACAAGCACGCCAACCTGAAGTACAAGTTCGGCAACAGGAGGTTCTGGGCGGAGGGCTACTACGTCTCCACCGTCGGGCTCAACGAGGCGACCATCGCGAAGTACATCAGGGAGCAGGAGGCCGCCGACATCGCGCTGGACAAGCTGAGCGTCAAGGAGTACTCCGACCCGTTCAAGAAGTAGCCGGGGCCCGCCGGTTCGACCGGCTCGCCACGGGTCAAGGGCAATAGGGCCTGAACAGCGTGAAGGCCGGCGTCTTTAGGCGCGCGCCGGCCTTCCATGGGTTATACCCTAAGAGCAAACCACCCGCTATGCGGGTGGTCCTGATTCTACTCTGGTGCCCCTGGCAGGATTCGAACCTGTGGCTTTCTGCTCCGGAGGCAGACGCTCTATCCCCTGAGCTACAGGGGCACAACCCAGGAATTATACGCTATCATGGGTGAATCGCAAACATCGATATCGAAAATGAGGGAGAACGGGCAAGGGCATGGGAGAAATCGTAACGATCGAGCGCATGGGATTCGGCCCCGAGGCGGTCGCGCATCTCGAGAGCGGGAAAGCCGTGTTCGTCGAAGGCGGAGTACCGGGCGACGTGCTCGCTATCGAGCTGACGGAGGAGAAGCACTCTTTCGCCCGCGCGCGCATCGTCGAGGTGAAAGAGCCTTCGGCGTGCCGCGTGGCCCCCACCTGGGCGGAGCCGTCCTCGCAAGGAGTCGCCCCCTGGCAGCATCTCGCTTACGAGACCCAGCTTGCCGCGAAGACCGACAACGTCGTTGCGGCGCTTTCGCGCACGGCCGGCTTCGGGGACGAGCGCGCGGCTGCTCTCGTGCGCCCTTGTCTGGGAAGCAAGCGGCAGTGGGGGTATCGCAACAAGATCGAGCTCGGCGCGGCGTTCGATGCGGCGGGCATGTTCCAGCTGGGCTTCCACGATGAAGGCTGCCAGGATGTCGTGGCGAGCGCCACGTGCCCGGTTGCCTACAAGCAGATCGAGCGTGCCCCCAAGGCGCTGCGCGGGGCGCTCCGCTTCGCGCAAGGTGCAGACGACCTGGGTATTTTCCGCGTTGGCGTGCGACATAGCGTGCGCACCCACAGCACCGAGGTCGCACTTTGGACGACGCCTGCTGCCTTCCCGCGCGGCCATGTGGCCAACATCCTTAAGGGGTCGTTTAAGGCCACGAGCATCGTGCGCGTGCTTGCCGACCCGGGTCGCGCGCGCAAGATCAAGGGAGTGGAGGTGCTCGATGGCAAGGGCTTTTGGGAGGAGAAGCTGCTCGGCTTCACCTTCCGCGTGGCAGCGCCGTCGTTTTTCCAGGTGAACACCGCGCAGGCAGAAAAGCTCATCGGCGAGGTCATTCGCGGGCTCGGTGGGGAAGTGGGCGATGAGGGGCCTGTCGGCCTTGACGAGACGCTCATTGCCGACTTGTACTCGGGTGGCGGCACGTTCTCCATTCCGCTCGCAGCGGCGGGCGCCGATGTGATTGCCGTCGAGTCGGCGGGAAGTTCCGTGCGCGACTTGCGCCGCAACGCCGATGCCAACGGGGTCGACATCGAGATTATCGGCGGCGATGCGGCCCGCGAGCTTCCCGAGCTAGGCGAGCTCGACGCGCTTGTCGTCGATCCGCCGCGTGCGGGCCTGGCAGACGGCGTGGTGGAGAGCATCGCCGCGGCGTGCCCCGAGCGCGTGGCGTATGTGAGCTGCAACCCCGCGACTTGGGCGCGTGACGTGGCCCGATTCGAGGAAAATGGCTACAAGCTGCTTTACGCGCAGCCGGTCGATTTGTTCCCCCAGACCTACCATGTCGAGGTCGTGAGCGTTTTTGTGCGGAAAAATGCAAAATAGTTCTTGCCAAGGGCCGCGACCTTTGCGATAATATCCTGGCTGCTTTCGCAAGGAAGCGACTTCGTCCCCATAGTCTAGAGGTTAGGACGCGGCCCTTTCAAGGCTGAGACACGAGTTCGATTCTCGTTGGGGGCACCATTCAAAATGAACGGGCTGGTAGTTATCTCCAGCCCGTTTTTCGTATGCGCGCCAAAACGGCGGTAGTTGTTCCTTTGCCCCTTACCCGCGTGTCTTCTGGTTTTGCCTTCGTTTGCGAACATTGCGGTTTTTGCATCATGTTTGCCGCATACTGGTAGAATAATAATTCGTATGCAATCATCTGCTCGCCGTGCAGCCTGGTAGGCCGCCCTGCGAGTCAAGGAAACGCAAAGGAGCCGCCTTATGGCGTTGTACACCCCCGAATACAAGCCGAACGGCAACGAAATCGCCGTCCTCACCACCTCCAAGGGAACTATCCGCGTGCAGCTCGCCGGCAACGATGCCCCCATCCACGTGGGCAACTTCGTCGAGCTTTCCCAGAAGGGCTACTACGACGGCCTGAAGTTCCACCGCTATGTCCCCGGCTTCGTCATCCAGGGCGGCTGCCCGAACACGCGCGACCTCACGCCCGAGCAGGTCATCAAAGAGGGTTCTCGTCGCGGCTGTGGTACGGGCAATCCGGGCTACTCCATCCACGAGGAGTACACTACCAACCCGAACAATGTGCACAAGGACGGCACGCTCGCCATGGCCCGCTCGCAGAACCCCAACTCCGCGGGCTCCCAGTTCTACTTCTGCTTGGGCGCGCAGCCCTTCCTCGATGACGGTTACACCGTGTTCGGCCAGACCATCGAGGGCAAAGACGTCATCGGTCAGCTTCGCGTGGGCGATGTGATCGAGAAGATCGAGATCGAGAACGCCAACGAATAAACCGATATCCCGGCATTCTGCCCGGATCGAAGGAACCAGATGAACTACGAGCTTTTCAACAAAGCGCAATCTCTCTACGACGCCAAGGATTTCCAGGGCGCGCTCATGGCGTTCACGCAGTGCCTGCAGGATGAGGCTATGCCGCCGGCGCCTGGCGAGACAGGGCGTTTGTACCACCAGATCGGCAACTGCCTGATCAAGCTGAGGGATGCCAACGAGGCCATCCAGGCCTACACGCAGGCCGTGGCCGATCCCGCCTACGACATGAAGGGCGCGGTCGATTGCAATCTCGGCATGGCGTACGCGTCGCTCCACGACTACGACAACGCGGTGCGCTATTTTGAGGCCGCAGTGGCCGACGAGGGATACGACGCGCGTTACAAGGCCTACATCGGCATGGGCAACGCGTACATGAAGGTGGGCAAGACCGCAGAGGCGGGCGTCGCGTTTCGCGAGGCCGCGCTTGACGAGGGCAATCCCGACCCCACGAAGGCGCTGCTCAACCTGGGTGTTTGCTTCATGGCCCTCAATCGTCCGGCGGATGCGGTCGCGTCCTACGAGAGCGCGTTCCAATTCGATATGCCTCAGGCGATGAAGAACAAGCTCAACGCAAATCTGGGCCAGGCCTATGTCGCGTGCGGCGAGATGGCGAAGGCAGTCACCGCATTCGAGTCGGCAATCGCCGACAAGACGTACTATCTCTCCGACTCCGCGAGCGTTGACTACCAGCGCGCGGTAGGCGCTGTGGCTCAGGGGACGTCTTCCCAGCCCACGCAGGTGCTCGCGCCTGTCGACATGTCGGGCTTCGACGTGGTCGCCGATGGCACGGCGGTATATCCCGAGGCTGAAAGCTACCCTGCTGAAGCAGTCCCTCAGGACCCGTACTATTACGACGACGGTCCCATGGAAGGCGCACAGGGTTATCCGGAAGCTTACGCGGACGGCAACGACGACCGCTTTTTCACCGCGAGCGACGAAGAGCTCGAGCAGTGGTCGCGCGGCATCGCCAAGCAGGAGCGCAAGCGCAGAAACGTCGGCCTCAAGATCGTGGTGGCCATCATCATCGTGATCATCCTCGCGCTCGGCGCCGCCGTGTTCGCCTACACCCAAGGCTACGGCTTCCCGACGCAGGAAAGCGTTGCCAAGGAGCTGCTCGCGAACCCGTCCGGCTCCGATGCCCTGTTCTCGAAGGACGTCGAGGACGTCGACTCGCTCACGGGCCCGATCGTGACCGACTCCTCCGCAGAGGTGCTCGGTGTCGACAAGTCGATGAGCAACTCGACCGTCTACGTGAAGGCGACCACCGATCAGGGTGGGGAAGTGCAATACAAGATTTCGATGGTTCGCGACCTCATCGGTTGGAAGATATCGAACGTTGAGCTTTATTTCCCCAGCCAAAACTAGCTATTTCGCGCGCTTTGGGCGCGTGGGAATAAAACATAGCGAACAAGAAAGGTAACAAGCATGGCAATCGAGAAGACCTACAACATGATCAAGCCCGACGGTGTGCGCAACGGCCACATCGGCGAGATTATCTCCCGCATCGAGCGCGTTGGCCTCACGATCGAGCGCATGGAGCTCGGCATGGTGACGCTCGAAGAGGCGGAGGCGAACTACGGCGAGCACAAGGGCAAGCCGTTCTACGAGGGTCTTATCTCCTACATCACGTCCGGCCCGGTTGTGAAGATGGTCGTCTCCGGCGAGAACGCCGTGGCCACCATGCGCAAGCTCATGGGCGCCACCAACTGCGCCGATGCTGCTCCCGGCACCATCCGCGGCGACTTCGGCCTGACCGTCGACGAGAACGTCATCCACGGCTCCGACTCCGTCGAGTCCGCTGAGCGCGAGATCAAGGTGTTCTTCGGCGCATAAGCTGCGATTGAGCGAGCGTCATAGGGCTCACTCTTTAGCCCCAAGCGCATCCGAAAGCCGGCAAGCCCTCATGGCTCGCCGGCTTTCTTGCGTTTCGAGGGGTGCGACGGTAGCGCGCAGGCAGGAAATCCCATCCATCCCGAGTCGGGGAAACGTGCCACTGGTCGATACGTTGCTCTTGGGGTGTGCTTGTCGGAGTAGCATGATACGCGCACGAAGTAATCCCAGACGAGATAAGGATGCGTGCGTATGCTCTATCGAGTTATCGACGCGAGCGAGCTCCCTTCGCTTGTGTCGGCCTTCTTGGAAACCTATGAGGTAATCGCCCCCGTCAAGAGCGGCATGAGCCATGCGTACTCGACGGTCGAGTCGTTCGAGGAAATCGCGCTCGATTACACGACCACCATCACCCCGCTGAAGAAGCTCTTCTTGCCGGTGCGCGAGACGCTTCTCACCTTCGACACCGAGACCAACGACGTCACCGAGTATTCGGAGCCCGTCGCACCGCGCGTCGTGTTCGGCGCCCATGCGTGTGATATCAATGCGCTCAACAGCCTTGACCTGGTGTTCCGCGACGGACCGTACCCCGATCCATACTATACGGCGCGCCGCAACGCCACGCTTATCGTGGGCATCAGCTGCATGCCGACTGACACCTGCTTCTGCCATCTGTGGGGCTCCGACGAGGCGCGCTTCGGTTACGATTTGTTCCTGCAGGATATTGGCGGGAAGTACCTGGTGAGCATCTCGAGCGTCGAGGCTGCGAACATCCTGGAGGCGGCATGCTCTCCTCGCGAGGCGACCGAGGAGGAGCGGGCGGAGTTCCGCCATGTCACGCGCCGTCGTCAGGAGGCCTTCAACAAGGAAATTCCCGACATCCAGGAAGTCGCCATGCTGATGGACGCCTTTCATTCCGACCCCTTCTGGGAGGAACTCGGCGGACGTTGCCTGTCGTGCACCGCGTGCGCCTCGGCGTGCCCGACGTGCTACTGCTTCGATATCCGCGACGTGCGCACCCCCGACGGAAAGCACGGCTCGCGCGAGCGCGTGTGGGACTGCTGCACGAACCCGCAGTTCGCCGTCGTGGCGGGCGGGCACAATTTCCGACCCGACGGGCGCAACCGCGTGCGCCATCGCATGTATCACAAGCTCAACGGCTTTCTTGCCACGCACGACCGCATGCTTTGCGTGGGATGCGGGCGCTGTGTGCGCGCTTGCAAGGCCAACATCAATCCCATCGAGGTGCTGAAGTTCTTCGAGCGAAAGGGGGCAGACGATGCCGAATAACGTTGCAGCCTCCGCAATTGAGGTGCATCCCTTCCATGACGCCGGGTCTCCGATGACCGGCGCCGAGCGCATGGCCGCGAACCCGTATCGCCCGTGGCCGGCGCGCATCACGTCGATCACCGAGCTCACCTCGACCGAGAAGCTCTTCGAGTTCCGCCTGGTCGACGAGTGCATCCGCAACGCGTTCCATCATGAGCCCGGTCAGTTCGTCGAGCTTTCTATCTTCGGGGTGGGCGAGGCGCCTATCTCGATCTCGTCCTCGCCGTCGAAGAGCGGCTTCATCGAGCTGTGCGTGCGCCGCGCGGGCCGCTTCACCGAGGCGCTTCACAAGATGCAGTGCGGCGACATCGTGGGTATTCGCGGGCCTTTCGGGCGTGGCTTTCCCTTCGAGAAGATGCGTGGCCATGATATCCTGCTCGTGGCGGGCGGCCTTGGCATCGCGCCGCTTCGCAGCCTTATCAACAACATTCACGACGAGCGTTCCGACTTCGGCAAGGTCACCATCATCTACGGCAGCAAGACGCCGCAGGAAGTGATGTTCCGCAATCAGTTCGAGATGTGGCGCCATCGCAAGGATTTTGACCTCTATCTTACCGTCGACCATGCTGACGAGACCTGGGACGGCGAGGAAGGCCTGGTCACCAAGCCGTTCGAGCACCTCGAGATCAATCCCGACACCACGTTTGGTGCGCTGTGCGGACCTCCGGTGATGTATCGGTTCGTCGTGCAGGAGATGCGCAAGAAGGGCATTTCCTACGACCACATCTACATGAGCTTCGAGCGGCATATGAAATGCGGCATGGGCAAATGCGGCCACTGCCAAATCGGGCACCAGTACTGCTGTATCGACGGGCCCGTGTTCAACTACTGGGAAGCTAAGAACATCCAGGGGTCGATGTAGCATGAGCAATCTAGAATTCGAGCGCGAGCGCCCGGCTGCACCGCGCATCGTCGTGGTGGGCTTGGCGAGCTGCTTTGGCTGCCAGCTCCAGATTACCAACGCCGAGCCCTACCTGCTCGACGTGTTGGGCCAGATCGACCTGCGCTATTGGCAGCTTGCCTCGAGCGATCCCATGCCCGAGGAATTCGACGTGGCAGTGGTCGAGGGCGCGGCGACGACCGCCGAGGCCGTCGAGACCCTCAAGGCCGTGCGCAAGAAGGCGAGCGCGGTGATCGCCGTGGGGGCATGTGCCACAACGGCGGGCATCCCCGGCATGGCAGCGGGCAATGTGGAAGCCGGCGCCGTTGCCGTCTACGGCGAGGCCGGTGCGCCCGAGGCGTGCGGCGAGCTTGTCGATCCCGCGCCCATCTCGGCATACATTGATGTCGACTTCGAGGTGCTCTGCTGCCCGATCGACACCTTCGCCTTCATCGACGTGCTGCAGCGCGCGATTTACGGCTCGAACCGCTTGCCGCAGACGGCGACGCTGTGCGGCGAGTGCAAGCACAACGACCGCGGGTGCTTCTTCGGCCGCGGCGTTTTGTGCCTGGGGCTCGTCACGCGCTGCGGGTGCGGTGCGCGCTGCACGTCGCTTGGCCGTCCCTGCAACGGCTGCGCGGGTCTTTCCCCCGATGCGAACGTGGCCGCCGCGCGGGCGGTGTGCGCCGAGTCGGGCGTGAGCGTTGCGGCCTTCGACGAGGCCCTTCAGATGTTCAATTACGTGAACCCAGCCCTTTCCGAGGCGAGCGAGGAGTAGACGCAAGATGAGATGTTCGATCAACGTTGACCATATCGCGCGTATCGAGGGCCACGGCAATATCCACCTCGCGATCGAGGATGGTGCGGTCGCGACCTGCGAGATGAACGTCGTGGAGCCGGCGCGCCTGTTCGAGAGCATGGTGCGCGGCCGCACGTTTTCCGAGATACCCTATATCGCCTCGCGCATCTGCGGCATCTGCTCGGCAAGCCATGTGGTCACCGACCTTTTGGCCATCGAGCGTGTCTTCGGCATCGAGGTGAGCGACCGCACGCATGCCCTGCGCGAGCTCTTGATTTACGGGTCATACTTGCAGAACCATGCGACGCACCTGTTTGTGTTCGCCGCGCCCGACTTTACGGGGCACGCGAGCGTGTTCCCCCTGGCCACCGAGGCGCCCGAGCTGTTCAACCAGGCGCTTGCCTTGAAGGCATTGGGCAACGAGCTCTGCACGAAGGTGGGCGGGCGCTCTGTGCACCCGATCACGGCGGTCGTGGGCGGCTTCACAAACGAGATCTCGCGCGATGAGTACTTGGCGCTCGCTGAGAAGATGGAAGCGATGCTGCCCTTCGCCGAGCAGACGGTCGACCTGTTCAACAGCTTCCCTGTTCCCGACATCGAGACGGCGGGCGACATGCTCGCCATGGTGCAGGAAGGATACTACCCGGTGTGCACCTCGCGCGACGCGCGGTTCGTGGGCACGGGGGAAACCTTCGACGCCGACGACCACGAATCCCATGTTGAGAAATACGCCGTGCCGCACTCTGGCGCGCTCTTTGCGCGTTCTCGCTTGTCCCAAAAGCCGTATATGACGGCGTCGCTCGCGCGCATCAACGCGTCGTGGGGCCAGCTCGGCCAGCGCGCGCGACTTGCCGCTGCAAAGGCGGGGCTTCGTCCGCCGGAGCGCAATCCCTTCCGCAACAACGTCGCGCAGGCAGTCGAGCTCGTCGATGCGCTCGATCGTTGCGCGGGCATAGCGCGAAGGCTCGCCGAGGGCGACAGCTGCTTTGCGGGTTCGAGCGAGCCTGTGCCCTTTACCGTGCGCGCCGGTCGCGCGACCGGGTTCACCGAGGCTCCGCGAGGCGTGCTCTTCCATGACCTGGAGCTCGACGAGGAAGGCCGTGTGAAGCATGCGTCGATCCTCACGCCCACGGCGCAAAACGTCGCGAACCTCGAAGGCGACATGCGCGTTCTCGCCGAGAAGATGGTTGCGGAAGGCGCCGCCGAGGCCGATATCCGCTTGCGGGTGGAAGAGCTCGTGCGAGCCTACGACCCCTGCCTCTCCTGCAGCGTTCACTAGGGTATGCCAAAGAAGCGGCAACTCCACGGACTCCTTCGGAAAGCATGCGAATGGCAATGGGTAATCGCGTCCTTCTCATCTTCGGCAAGCCGAGCAGATGGGGAGGGCGCTTTGGGTTTGGCACTCGCTCCGTAGCACTTCTCAAGCGCAGATGGGTTGATTTAGCAGCTGCTGCCGCACGCCCTTTCGCCGACGGGCGCGCATCGTTTGAGACTGAGCGATTTAGTGATACTATTAAATGTATGTTTGCCTAACACCGAGGGCAAGTTTTATTTCGCTAGCGAAATAAACGAGCTCTGCGGTGGGCTGCGGATTTGCTTCGGGAAAAGATGGAAGAAAGGAGATTGTTGGTTATGGCGAGCAGGAATATTCAAAAGACGGGGGGGGTGGCTCTTCTCTGCGATTCTCTCGATGACGTTGGTCTTCGGGCTTCTGCCGAGCATTGCGGCTGCTGAGACGAACACCGCCGACGCGAACGCGACGGGTGCCGATTCGACCGATGCTTCCCTCAACATCGAGAGCGCCCCGAGAGATGTCGAAGCATCGTTCGGCGAAATCGTGAATATCCGCACAAGCAAGGTCTACACCGACCTTGCTCTCGCCGCGGCTGAGGCGCAAAGCGGCGACAGGCTCAAGCTTGGCGAGGGCAACTACACCCTCTACAAAGTGGCTTCCGAGGGCCACACCAAGGGCAAAGACCTCACCTTTGAAGGTTCAGGCACCGATAAGACAAGCTGGAACATCGGTGCAGAGGTGCCCGATCCCACCTATTTCGGCACTGAGTACAATGGCGACTACTCCTTCGACGGCGCCGGTTCCGTGACGTTCAAGAACATGACGCTTCGTTCCGGCAGCGCCAACTATCTCGGCTTCATTCGCGCCGACAAAACCGTGGTCGACGGTTGCGTCGTCAACGGCAAAACCTTCTACTGGGGTTACCAGAGCGCCACATTCACGGACACGACGTTTAACGCCCCTAACGGCGACTATGCGATTTGGACCTACAGCTCGCCGATTATGACGTTCAATGGCTGCACGTTCAACGCGAGCGGCAAGGTCATCAATGTCTACACCGATGCCGGCGCGGGCAAAAACAACATCACCGTGAACGTGAGCAATTGCACGTTCAATTCGAAGGCTTTTTTGGGCCTTTACAAGCAGGCGCTGAACATCAACGACTCGAATATGGGCGACTACAAGTACGTCATAAACTTCACCGGAAATAATACAGTCACGGCCGAACGCGACAAAGCCACGTGCACTCAATTGTTCGGTTTCGGCGGCAAGTCGGGCAACAACACCGGGCGCAGCGACGTGTCCATCGACGGTAAACTCGTGTACTCTGGCGGCAAGATGCTTTCCCACGATTATACCGATGGCGAGCATGAGGACAACTTCGTCGATCAAAACGACTACGTATGGGAGCAGAAGGCCGATGGCTGGTACTGCACTGGCCACGCCAAGTGCGGCTACTGCGACTGGCCGCTCGAGGAAACCGTGAAAGCTGAGCTTACGACCGAGACCAGCTGCACCGAGAACGGCAAGGCTATCTACACTGCCAACTTCCAGCACAAGTGCTTCGCGCCCCAGACAAGGTCCGACGACCTCGATCCGCTTGGCCACGACTGGGCCTCGCCTGTGTATACGTGGGCCAAGCAGGGAGACGACTGGTATTGCACCGCCGAGCGCGTCTGCAATCGCGACGCCAGCCACATCGAGAAGGAGACCGTGAAAGCATCTTATAAGGTGGCTGTCCCCGCCACTGCCGAAAAAGAAGGCGAGGGCACCTATACCGCCGTCTTCGAGAACCAAGCGTTCGAGACGCAGGTTAAAACCGAGCCGATCGCGAAACATCCGGCAACGCCGAGCGATTCCGGCAACCCTTCCGACCCCGCCGATTCCGACAATCCCTCCAAGAGCCCGGATACCGCGCAATCCCAGCTAGACAAGACGGGGGATGCAACCCTTGTTGTTCTGCCTGCGGTTGCGGCGATTGCGGCCGGTTCTGCGCTCTGCATAGGCTTTGCCGCTCGACGTCGTAAGAGCTGCTAAGGCAATCGCAATTCGATTGATGGCGACCTAAGGGCCGTGAGGGAATGAACTGCCTCCCATTTCTGGGGCGCAGTTCAGAATGCTCTCGTACGGCCCTTGTGCCCCTCATGGATTTTCAATCAGGTGAAACGCCGTGTGATAAAATCAGTCGTTACTTGAAACAACTGTGACCTCAAGGGGTTTTGCTTTTATGTCGTTTATGGATTGGTTCTCGAACCTTACGGGCCAGATGGGCACCGATATGGCCATCGACCTTGGAACCGCGAACACGCTCGTCGCGATGACGGGCGAGGGCATCGTCATCAACGAGCCCTCGGTCGTCGCCATCGAGAAGAGCACCCATCGCGTTCTCGCCGTCGGCCACGAGGCGAAGAACATGATCAACCACACGCCCGAGGCGTTCTCCGCCGAGCACCCGCTCAAGGACGGCGTCATCGCTGACTACGACGTGACGGAGGCCATGCTCTCGGCGTTCATCAACAAGGCGGCGGTCCGCAAGTACCCGTGGCAGGCCAAGCCGCGCATTGTCATCTGCATTCCCTGCGGTGCCACGTCCGTCGAGAAGCGCGCCGTCTTTGAGGCCGCCATCCAGGCGGGTGCCCGCCAGGCGTACCTCATCGAAGAGCCGATGGCTGCGGCGATGGGCGCCGATCTGCCCGTCACCGAGCCGACAGGCTCCATGGTCGTCGACATCGGCGGCGGCACCACCGAGGTGGCCGTCATCTCCTTGGGCGGCATCGTGACGTCCTCGAGCCTTCGCCTCGCGGGCAACCGCATGGACGAGACGATCGCCATGCACCTGCGCGATCTGCTCGGCATCAAGATCGGCGAGCGCACGGCCGAGGTCATCAAGATCAAGATCGGCTCCATCCTGCCCTTCGAGGACGGGCGCGAGCGCGACATGATCATCTCCGGCCAAGACGTGCTCACCGAGCAACCGAAGGAAGTCACCATCCAGTCCGAGGACGTGCGCCAGGCACTTCAAGCGCCGTGCGAGGAAATGGTCGTCCACATCAAGGAAACCTTCAAAAAGACGAACCCCGACCTGGCTTCCGACATCATCCAGAACGGCATCCTGCTCACGGGCGGCGGCGGTCTGCTTTCCGGCCTCGACCGTTATCTGTCCGACAAGCTCGAGATTCCCGTGTGGGTGAGCGAGACGGCGCTGACCAACGTCGTTACGGGCTGCCTGAAGGTGCTCGAGACGCCCACGGCGCTCAAACAGACGCTCATGCGCTCGAAATAGGTGCTGAGCAGCTTTTATGTCGCTTAATTTCCAAAACAGAAACGGAGCATCCGCCAATCGGGTGCTCCTTATCGTTCTGCTCGTCGTCTCCCTCGTGATGGCGACGGTGTATTCCCGCGAAGGGGAGTCGGGGCCTTTGCACGCGATTCAGGGTGCCGTGGGTTCGCTTGCCGCGCCCCTGAAATTCGTCGGTGCCTCTGCTTCCTCGGGTATGAGCGATGCCCAGGATGCGCTCACCGATGCCTCCGCGGACGACGCGACGCTCTCGCAGCTGCGCGAGCAGAATGCCGAGCTGCGCGAACTCGTCGCCCAGACCGAGGAGTACCGTCAGGAAGTCGAGCGCCTCGAGGGGCTTCTCGATCTCAAGGAGAGCTCGGGCGCTGAAGGCATCGGCGGGCGCATCATCGGGCGCAACACCGACGCGTGGAACCAAACGGTCACTATCGATGTGGGAACCTCCTCCGGCGTGTCGACGGGCCTTACCGTCATGGGGCCGAATGGCGTTATCGGGCAGGTGGTCTCGGCGCAGACCAGCTCGTCGACGGTGCGCCTTTTGAGCGACCCGCGCTCGGGTGCGGCGGCGCTTATTCAATCGAGCCGTGCGGAAGGCGTGGTCAGAGGCTCGCTCGACGGCTTGCTCTACCTTGAGAACATCGACTCCGACGTGCAGGTCTCGGTGGGAGATGTCGTGCTTACGTCAGGCTTGGGCGGAAGCTATACCCGCGGGCTGCTCATCGGCACCGTCGTGAAGATCGAAGGCGCGCAAAACGACGCGAGCCGCCGCATCGTCGTTTCCCCCAACGATGCCGCGACGTCGCTTGAGGAGGTCCTCGTCGTCACGAGTGCTTCCGAGAGCTCGTCGGACTCCTCGTCTTCCTCGCAATCGAAATCGTCTTCGAGCACGGGAGGTGCGCAGTAATGAACGAACCGATCACCGTCGTGCCCCGCGTCATCGGCGCGATCATCGCCGTGGTGCTCCAAATCGCGCTCGCTCCTAACATCGCGCTTTTCGGTGTGGTCCCTAACTTCATCATGGCCTATGTGCTCATCGTGTCCATCGTCTGCCCCGACCAGTCTGGCCCGGTCTTCGCGTTCGTCCTGGGTCTGCTGTTCGACCTTCTGGGCACGGGCCCTGTGGGGGCTATGGCATTCCTGCTCACCAGCGTGTCGTTTCTCGCTAAGCGCATCTTCATGCTGGTGAACAACGACACGCTCTTCATGCCGCTTTTGCTCGCCGCCATATCGACGCTCGTCATCGAGCTCCTCTATGCTGCGTTTATGATAGCCTTCGGCGCGGGCGTGAGCGCCCTCGATGCATTCGTCTTCCGCGCGCTGCCGGGCACCGTCTACAACTTCCTTGCGGCGCTTATCTTCTACCCGATCGTCGTGCGTTTCCTGGCGCAGCCGATTCAGCAGCAGCCTGGAACGCCGCATCTTCGCTAGGGGACCCGCATGCTGGTAGCCATCATCGCAGCAGTGGTCGCGGCGCTCGTTGCGGCTGCGATCATCGTCGTCGTGCTCTCCGTGCGCAACCGCACGAAGACCCCTTACGCGAACAGCGGGAAGAAAGAGGTGCAGCAGCTCTCGACCGTCGGCGTCGGCTCGAGCGGGGGCTTCGCCCGTGGTAAGGGCGCCTCTTCCCGCCCCGAGTCCGACGTGCAGGTGAAAAGCGGCCATGCCAACTCGAAGAAGCCCGCTGACAGCTTGAAGGGTCGCTTCACGGGCGTCAGCATCTTCTCCGTCGCCGTCTTCGGAACCTTGGCGGCGAAGCTGTGGAGCATGCAGATCCTCTCGAGCGAAGACTACGCGAACAAGGCAGCGAGCAACCTCTATACCACGGTGTCGACGCCCGCACCGCGCGGCTATATCTACGACGCCGACGGCATTGCGCTCGTGAAGAACCGATCGAGCCAGACCGTCCTCGCCGATGCGGACGTGGTCGACGACCACGACGTCGTCGCCCGGCTTTCGGCCGTCCTCGGCATTCCCCAGGCAATCGTGCGCAAGCGCATCCAGTCGACCACGGCGGGCGCGCAGAGCCAGCGCGTCGTGGCGAGCGATGTTCGTCTGCGCGACGTTGCCTTCATTGCCGAGCACTCCGACGCCTTCTCAGGCGTGACGGTGGAGACGCGCACCGTGCGCGATTACCCTTTCGGCGCCCTGTGCGCCCATGCCCTGGGCTACACGGGTACGCCGAGTGAGGACCAGGTTTCCAATGCGCCCTCCAACCGTGATATTCAATTAACTGACGACGTGGGCAAATCGGGCATCGAGAGCGCGTACGACAACCTGCTCGCGGGCGATCACGGGCAGCGTGTCGTCACCGTCGATGCGCAGGGCAACGTCGTGGACGTAGTGAGCGAGACCAAGGCGACCCGCGGGTCGGACGTATACCTGACGATCAAGGGCTCGGTCCAGTACGCCGCCGACGAGGCGCTCGCGAGCCTTATCGCGCCTGGTGACGGCGTTATCGGTACGGGAAAGGGCGTCGGTGGTGCGGTCGTGGCCATGGACGTGCGCGACGGCAGCATCATCGCGCTGTCGAGCTATCCCACGTTCGACCCGACGAACTGGGTCGGAGGTCTTTCCACCGAGGCGAACAACGTCTACAACTCCGATTCCGCGCACGCGCCGCTGCAAAACCGCGTGACGGCGGGTCTTTATGCCGCCGCCTCCACCTTCAAGCCCTTCACCGGACTTGCCGGCTTGGAATACGGCTTCGCGGAAGGACGCTCGTGGGACTGCACGGGCAAGTGGGACGGCTTCAACACCGGATCGCCCCAATGGTGCTGGAACCACAACGGCCATGGGTACCTCGACTTCCGCGGCGGCATCGTTAACTCGTGCGACGTCGTGTTCTACGAGATTGCGAAGAACTTCTTCTACGCGTCGAAAAGCCAAGGCGGCAATCTGTCCGACACCGCTATCCAAGAGATGGTGCAGCGGTTTGACTTCGGGAAGAAAGCGGGCATCGACATCGGCGGCGAGGTCGAGGGGCTCGTGCCCACGCCCGAGTGGAAAGCGACGCGCTGGCGCAACGTTCCCGCGAACGCTACGTGGACGGGCGGCGACTATACCAATGTGATCATCGGCCAGGGCGATGTGCAGGTCACGCCGATCCAGGTCGCGGCGGCCTATGGCGGCATCGCGACGGGCAAGATCATGAAGCCGCATCTGTTGAAGGAAGTGCGTAACGCCTCGGGCCAGACGGTCGTCAGCTACGAGCCCGAGGTCGTCACCGAGCCCGACGTCGACCAGCGGTATCTCGAAATCGTGCGCGACGCCCTTCGCGGCGTGGTCACCGAGAACGAGGGTATCGCGTCGCTGTTCGCCGAGTCGGGAATCAAGGCGGCGGGCAAGACCGGCACCGCCGAGCATACCGACAAGGGCGACGATGCGTGGTTTGTGTGCTATGCACCCTACGACGACCCGAAGTACGTGGTCGCGACCGTTATCGAGCAGGGCGGCGGCGGCTCGGCCGTGGCGGCTCCGGTGGGTGCGAAGGTGATGGAGGCGGTCATGGCTGCCGATGCCGGTAGCAACGACGCGTCCTCGATGGGTCGCATCGCTGGGTCGTCGGGCCGTCAGATCGAAGGCTTCAGCACCAAGAGCGCAAGCCGCTCCGACTAGGGAAGCGAGGTGGAATAACATGGCATTGCCGCAGATAGACAGCTTGAAGACGCCCGACGCGTCGCTTTCGCGTGCAGCGAGCCCGCGCAGGGGGAGGCTCCCCCTGATAAACCTCCCCTTCGTTGCGATTATCGTGCTGCTTGTGGGGTACGGCCTGCTTGTATGCTGGTCGTCCATCGAAGGGTCGAACGACACGACCTACAGCTTCACGCGCCAGCTTATCTTCGCTGCGGTGGGCGCTGTCGTCATGATGCTCATGTGGCGGGTGGACTACCAACGGTTCGCGAACGCGGTCATGCCGCTGTTCATCGTGAACATCGCGCTCATCTTGTCCCCGCATATCCCGGGTCTCGGCACCGACGCTGGCATGGGCGCCCAATCGTGGCTGAAGCTCGGCATCCAGGTGCAGCCGGGCGAGTTCGCGAAGATCACGATCATCCTCATGGATGCGGCTCTTGTGGCGCGATACGGTGGTCGTCTTGATGACCTGCGGGAATACCTGAAAGTCGTTTTCTTCATCTTGGTGCCTTTCTTGGCCATCATGACGCAGCCCGACTTGGGCACGGGCCTTGTGTATCTTGCAATCGGCGCGATGGCGCTCGTTGCAGGCGGTGCGCGTTCGAAGTACCTGCTCATCACGCTGGCGCTGGGAATCGCGGCAATCGCGGCGGTGTTCGCGATCGATCAGCTCATCTACAACTCCACCGGCGAGTACAAGCTGCTCAAGCAGTACCAACGCAACCGCCTGCTCGTGTTCCTCGACCAAGACGGCTCGAACACGTCGTCGTCAGGGTATAACCTCCAACAGGCGAAGATCGCCATCGGCTCGGGCGGACTTTTCGGAAAGGGCCTGCTCAACGCCACGCAGTCGGGGCACGGCTTTCTGCCCGAGGCGCAGACCGACTTCATCTTCTGCGTGCTTGCCGAGCAGTTCGGCTTCGTGGGGTCGATGGCCCTCCTCGCGCTCTACGGTGCGCTCATCTACGTGAGCATGCGCATCGCGCGCAACTCGAACGACCTCTTCGGAACCTTGATAGTCATGTGCGTTGTCGGCATGTGGTTGTTCCAGATATTGGAGAATATCGGCATGGATTGCGGGCTTATGCCCATCACGGGCATCCCCTTGCCGTTTGTGAGTTACGGTTCGACCGGCATGATCATGAGCTTCATGGCGCTGGGGCTTATCGGTTCGGTCTGGCGCGGCTCGAACATCGACAAGAAGAAAGAAGGGCGGCTATGAAACTTCCCATCGACCTTAAGGCGGTCATCGAGGCGGCGACCGACATCGAAAGCGCGCGCAACACTCCAGTGTCTGTGAGTGTGCTCATCGACGATTCGGCACCGGGCGACGTCGCGGCGCATGTCCGCTCGGCCTTCGTCGGCGCGGGTGCGCATGCTCGCGTGACCGTGGGGTATTTCGTGGGTCCCGCCTTCTCGCCTTACGAGGGCGACGACATGGCGGTAATCGTCGCCGGCTTCTCCGAAGAAGTGGGCCGTCGAGCTGCGGAAATTCGTGCTGCGGGCGTTCCTGTGATGGTCGTGACGTCAATGCCGCGCCTTGTGGCCGACATGGCAAGCGCGTACGGCAACCCCATTCCCGAGGGCGATCTGGTTGCGCCCGAAGGCGTTGAAGGTTGCGAGGCCGACGGCGACGCCGCCTGCGAGAGCGGGGATGTCGCGGGCGTGAACGCGCAGTCGCCCGAGATCCTCGACGCTCCGATTCCCATCGATGCCGCCGCAGCGGCAGCGCTCGATTGCCGGATGGGCGAGTGGGTTGTGGCGGCGTGCCGCGAGAAGCGCCTCGCCCTCGCGCTGTCGTTCCCGTTCGTGCGCAGGCCGCTCTCGCTCGAGGCCGTGAGCGCGACGTCACTTCAGAATGCGGGCATCGGCCTCGTACTTTTCATTCCCGGCGCCGACATGCCGCTTATGACGCTCAACCAGGCGAAGATGCTGCTCCAAATCGCCGCCGCATACGGCGAGCCTATGAGCGCCGCGCGCGCGAAGGAGCTCGCCGCCATCGTCGGCGGCGCCTTCGCATGCCGCAGCGTTGCCCGCCAGGTCGCGGGCGCGGTGCCCGCCATCGGCTGGGCCGTAAAGGCCGGCGTGGGCTATGCGGGCACGAAGGCGATGGGCCTTGCGGCCGTCGAGTACTTCGAACGCGGCGGCAACATCGCAGGTCTTGCGGGCGTCGTTTCCACGGCGACGGCGAAGGCGACGCAGATTGCGGGCGATGTCGCGGCCACTCCTGCGGGGGCTCGCGTGCTCTCGACCGTGAAGACGGCGGTTCGCCAAGGCGCCGCGGCGGTTCTCAAGAAGACTGAATAAGGGCCGCACCTGCGGTTTTGGATATCGAGGGGGATACATGATCGACTTGTGGCCGCGGCTTGAGCCGCTGCTTGCGCGCGTTGAGCGACCGGCGCGCTATCTCGACCACGAATGGGGAAGCACGCGCAAGGAAGGTGCGGACTTCAACTATTGCATGGTCTACCCGGACACCTACGAGCTCGGGCAGCCGAACCAGGCGGTCCGCATCCTCGTGAACGCGGTGAACGCGACCGAGCATCTCGCTGCCGAGCGCGCGTTTCTGCCTGCGGTCGACCTGATCGACCTCATGCGCGAAGAGGGCGTCCCGATGTTCTCGCTCGAAAGCTGCGCTCCGCTTTCGGAATTCGATGCCATCGGTATCACGCTGCCGCATGAGCTCGCGGCGAGCAATGTTCTCGAAGTGCTCGACCTGTCGGGCCTTCCCCTGCGTGCGGTCGATCGCGCGCAGGACGATCCGATCGTGCTCGGCGGCGGGCCCTGCGTCTTTAACCCCGAGCCCTATGCGCCGTTCTTCGACGCGATGCTCATCGGCGAAGGCGAGGAGTCGCTGCCCGAGGCGCTGCTCTGCGTGCGCGAGTGCCGCCGTGCGGGTGCAACGCGTCAGGATATCCTCCGCTCGCTTGCGGCGCTTCCCGGGTGCTACGTTCCCTCGCTGTATCGCGTGCGGGGCGAGGAAGAGGCGCAGCGTGCGGGCTCATGGGTCGAGCCTGTGGAGCCGGGCGTTCCCGAGCATATCGAGAAACGCCTGTTCTCGGGCTTTTCGGAAAGCTCCGGGTGGGAGCCGTGCATCGTCCCTTACACCGAATGCGTGCATGATCGCCTCTCAGTCGAGGTGCTGCGCGGGTGCGCGCGCGGGTGCCGCTTCTGCCAGGCCGGCATGATGTATCGCCCGGTGCGCGAGCGCTCTGCGGATAACGTGGTGTCGTCGGTGCTCGAGGGTCTTGCCGACACCGGCTACGACGAGGTGAGCCTGACCTCGCTTTCCTCGACCGACCATTCGCAGATCGCCGATATCCTCACCAAGCTGAACCATGCCTGCGACGGCAAGGGTGTGCGCATCTCGCTTCCCTCCCAGCGTCTCGACTCGTTCGGCGTCGACATGGCCGAGCTTGTCGCGGGACAGAAGAAGGGCGGTCTCACCTTTGCGCCCGAGGCGGGTACGCAGCGCCTGCGCGACGTGATCAACAAGAACGTGACGGAGGACGACCTGTTCGGGGCTATCGATGCCGCGTTCAAAGCGGGGTGGCGCCGCTGCAAGCTTTACTTCATGATTGGCCTGCCGACCGAGACCGACGAGGACATCAAAGGCATCGCGAGCCTTGTGCAGCGCGCCTACGACCGGGCGAAGGCCGCCGTGCCGCCCGAGCATCGTGGCAACGTGCGCGTGAGTGCGTCGGTCGCGCTGTTCGTCCCGAAGTCGCAAACGCCTTTCCAGTGGGACGGCCAGATTCCGCCCGAGGAGGCACTGCGCCGCGTGAACTTGCTGCGCAACAGCGTGAAGTACAAGGCGGTCGATATCCATTGGCACGATCCGGCGACAAGCTTCGTCGAGGCCGTTATGAGCCGCGGTGGGCGGCAGGCGGCCGACTGGGTGGAGGCCGCATGGCGCCGAGGGGCACGTTTCGATGCGTGGACCGAGCTCTTCTTGGAGGACGCCTGGCGGAGGGCTGCGTCCGACGTGGGAATCGATCCTGCGGAAATCGCGCAGGCGCAGTGGGAAACCTCGCGCGTCATGCCGTGGGCGCATATTTCCACGGGCGTGACCACGCGTTACCTGGCGCTCGAGCGCAAGCGTGCGGCTGCGGAGACCACCACACCCGACTGCACCTTCGAGAAGTGCACGGGCTGCGGTGCGTGCCAGGCACTCGATTGCGACAACATGCTTGCTGGCGTTCGCTCCACGCCGAGCGCGCCTGCCGTCGCGGCTGGAGAGGCCACGGCGGATGTGACGTCTGCTCAGTCTGCGCAGGCCGAGGTCGGCGACGCGCCCGCGTCCAAGATTGCTCCTGCGGGGGCAGAAACTGTCGGCGCGCCCTCATCTGCTGCGGCTTCTCCTGCTGCCGCTGAGGTATTGGGAAACGATAGTTCCGCGGAGGCGGCGAGCGACGAGCGCCCGCTTCCCGCGTCCGAAGGGGGTGCGCGATGAGCGAGCCGCAACAAGTATTTCGCCTTCGCTTGACGTTTGCCAAGCAGGGACGCCTCTCGATGCTGTCGCATCTGGAAGTCGCCCGTGCGCTTGAGCGCACCGTGCGCCGTGCGGGTTTGCCCTATGCGGTGAGCCAGGGCTTCTCGCCCCATATGCTCATTGCGTTCGGCGCGGCGCTGCCTGTCGGTGTCGGAGGGACTCACGAGATCGCCGACGTCCGCCTGACGCATTACGTTTCCGCTGACAAGGCGCTTTCTGCTCTGCAGGAGGCGAGTGTGGCCGACCTCATGGTGAAGGATTGTCGCTACATCGAGCCCAAGGCTGCTGCTGCTTCGGTTGCGTTTCCCGTGAGCACGTATCGGGCGCTTCTGTCGTGCACACCGGCAGTGCTCCCGCTGCCCGATGAGATTCACGTGGTGCGCAAGAAGAAGGAGAAGGTGCTGCGTCCTGCCGAGTTCCTCGTGGGGGACTTCCAACTCACGGGTGCCGTTGCCACTTTCAAGTTGGAGGCGAAGCCGACGGGTAGCTTACGTCCGGACTTGCTTTTGCGTGAGGCGGTCGACAACTACAATTTGGCTGCTTCGGGGGAGATTGTTCAGGGAGTGACTTGGGTGGAGAACGCAGTGGCCCCGGAAGCGATGATTGCGAAGAAGGCCGAGCACGGGCTCGATTTGCCCTGCTGCGACGACGATGCGCTTCGTATCCTGAATATCATGCGCATCGCGCAGGAGTAGGGGAGCGAGTCGCAAGTTGCCAGGCACTGAGCGCGGCGATGGCTGTCGGGCTGGGGTGCGCTCAGTTTGCGATGTCGGGCTGGTTGCATCGAGGGAAAGCCGTTTCGCGCACGGTATCGCGTATGGGCAAATCGCTTCTTCGAGAAAAGTTTCGCCGCAATGGGGCAACTTGCGGTACAATAGCTAACACTGCAAATCGCGGGTGTGGTTCAATGGTAGAACTTCAGCCTTCCAAGCTGATAACGCGGGTTCGATTCCCGTCACCCGCTCCACGAAACACCAGGCCAGAGGCTCAAAGCTTCTGGCCTTTTTTAGTCCAGCGGACAGTCTCAATAATAAGTTGCGAAATTGTTTTCGGTCGCTTCGGTATGCTGCTAATTGCTTAGCGCGGCGCTGTTGCTTTTGCCTTTGGGCAAACGTATGGTTCGCCTGCGATTTAATAGAATCATGCACTTGCTCGTACGGATGCGAACTTGTCGATAATCCTCGCTTGATCTGCTTCTGTACAAAAATGACGATAAGTTATGGAGGAATAGTGAATATAGCTCTCAAAGCGTCTAGAGTGTACCGAAAATGTCGCAGTTAGAGCATGGCTGAGATTAGTTACTCCACATTTGTATTGTCTTTGGGGAGTGATACACAGTTCCTTCACAACATATCATCATTTTTGTACACGGCCTCTTGCGGTCGGGGGGGGGCTTCGTTGTTCGCTTTCGTCGATTTCCGTGCTCCTGCTCCTTCAGGCAAAAGGTATCGACGAATTTCGGCCCGAGGGCGCGAGGGCGGCTGGGCGGTCTCGGTGATTTTCCGCCTCTGGCAAAGCGGCGCGAGCTCGAGCGTGTCGGGCTGAACGAATTTACGCTCTTGCGTCAGTTTGTCTTACGTGGCGGACTGGCGAGTTTCCTTCTCGATTTCTGGCAGCTGAGCCAGGGTATGGCCGTCATTTCTTTCGAGCGGAGAAAAACGCCCCGGTGAGGGGCTTATTCTTGGGGCGAAACAATTGAGGCGAAGCCGCGTATACGACTTCGCCTCGAAAACTCTTCAGTGGTGCCGCTCTTGCTTGCGGCGTGGGTTCATGCGTGGATGGCTGCCCGATTAGCGCCCTTAATTGCGACGACGCTTCAGGGCGGTGGCGATCACGCAAGCGCTTGCGCCCGCAACGAGCAGGCATCCCATACCAATCGCGAATGCCTCATCGCCCGTCTTCGCTAGAGCGGTCTTCGCTCCCGGCTTGTCGGTGGTCGCTCCGTTGTCGGAAGGCTTGTCGGTAGCGCCGGGTTGCGGGGCCGGATCGGGCTTGGCAACCGTATAGTCGACGGTGGGAACGGGGAACTCGTATGCCTCGCCAGCCACGCCGTTGCCGTCAATCGGATGGAGCACCGCGCTCTCGTTGACCTTGAGGGTGTGGGTGCCGGGCTCGGTGGGCTTATTCACCAGCAGCTCGCTGTATTCCAGCGCGACGGGCCTGCTCGGCGCGGCAGCCTCGTTCAGCGTGAGGATGAGCTTCTCATTTTCCCCAGCCTGGTACTTCAGGGTGAAGCGGTACGTGCCGTCGCTCTTCTTGCCGAAACCGTAGGTCGTGGCGTCGATCTTCTCAGGTGAGAGCTTTTCGTCATTGGCGGTGAGGCTGATCTTTGCGGGATCGTTGACGAAGTCGAAGTTAGCGCCAATAGTATCTTCAACCGTCGAACCTGCGGCGATCTTGTCCACAAGCTTGGCCTTGAGCTTGTCGAAATCGGTGTTGAGTTCGCCGTTATTTGAATTCCTGACGAGGTACTTCAGGAAGACCTGGCCGTCAAAGTCGGCGGCGTTCTTATAATAGACGTTCATGTCGTAGCCGGCGTTTACCATCGACTGGAAGGTGTCGTCCGTGCTCCAGAACGCGACGTCGATGTTGCACGGCGCGGTCACGTCGACGGGGATGGGGTTCGTGGTACCAGTGTTGGCCGCTATAGCGGTGTACTCATAGTCGTACTGGGCCCAATTATTGTCGGAGTTCTCGTACTGATCACGATAGTAGGCGAGATACTCGCCGAGCTTTTCGGGGCTTTTCATGGCCTGCGAGAAGATGAAGTTTGAGCCGTCGGAGAACTTCTTCCAGGCGTTGTCGGTGTGGTACTCGCGGGACTGCCACTCCCAGATGCCGCCCATCATGTTCCTGCCGCCCTCAACGCTGCCGAACGACCTGGTGTACGGTTTGGTGAAGTCGCCGCCCTTGCAGTAAAGGTAGGTTGCGCCGTCGCTAATCAGGATGACGTGCTTGTTCTCGGCCTTAACGGCGGTGTCCGCGTCGAGGATGCTCTTTGCGGCAAGAAGGCCGGCGTGCATGTTAGTGCCCGAACGCACGCTCGAGTTCATCGCGTTCAGAATGCCGTCATAGCCCGTGGCCACATCGGTAAGCGGCAGCTGCACGTTGCCCATCTTGTTGAAAAGGACGACGCCGACCTTGATGTTGAGGCCGTCGGCCTTCGCCTTCTGGTTGATTTCCTCAAGAAATGCCTTGGCCTGCTTGAAAATGTCCGTCTGCGCGGAAGCGCCGGACTTGTCCAGCACGAACACGACGTCGGCAGGCTCTGCCTCGCGCTGACCGGGGAAGGAAAGAGTGACCTTGGTTTCGAGGTTCTCGTCGAGCGCGGTCGCGGTCTTGACGTTTTGCGTTAGCGCTGAGGACTGGTCCGTTGCGCCAACTACCTCGTCAGCAGTGGCCAGGGGGGGGTAATCACTGATACCCCAAACGTCAAGGCTGCGACCGCGCAAACTGCCACAGTGCGTCTGAGTCCCTCTAGTAGCTTTCTTGGATATCTCATGGTGTCCGCCTCCCTTTCCCCAGCAAGAATGAGATTTTCAAAGAGTGTTCGCAATCTCATTCCGATGGAATTGCTGAGCGCAATTACTAACAGTGTGCTTAGTATAACCCGTCATGTGATATTTGACGTAAAAAATGTGGTGCGTATATGCGAATGGTTGTGATGGCCTTGGTGAATCGGGTTGAAAGTGGTAAGAGACGCGCAAATTTCGTTAGGGGACGATGCTCGTAAGGTGGGTGCAGCGGGGAAGGGCGGGGGCCGATCGCTTGCAAAGTCTTTCCTGCGGATTTCGATTCTTCTGCTATAATCGATGCCGCTGTGCAGCGTCGGGATGTGGCGCAGTTTGGTAGCGCGCCTGCTTTGGGAGCAGGATGTCGCAGGTTCGAATCCTGTCATCCCGACCATTCGATTGCCCGCCATGTGCGCCCATGGCTCAACGGATAGAGCATCGGACTTCTAATCCGACGGTTGCAGGTTCGAGTCCTGCTGGGCGCGCCAGATTTTCCCAGTTCATCTGCCTGATTCGGCTGCTCTTTCTCCTTGTCGGTTAGCCTGATTTCGGGCTTTGGTCACAATATGGTCACAATGCCTCGGCCTAGGCGGTTTTCGCGGCCTTCTCGGGGTGCTCCAGGACGGCGGCGAGCAGGTTCGCGGCGTGCTCGCCGTTGCCCGGCATGGTGTGCGCGTACCAGTTGAGCGTTGTGCTGGCGTCCGCATGGCCGCAGTGACTGATGGTTTTCGGATGCTCGAAGGCGGACGCTGGGGCGGTAGCCATGCGAGGTTGCGCGTGCGGCGGTCGGCGTGTATCATACGGGGTGCGGTGCCCCGGCCTATCGGGCGGCATCGTGCGTAGATTACCCGGCTAGCTTTCCTAGGGCACGCCGGGTTTTTCTTTGCCTAAATGCTGTTCACTTGTTTCGGCCAAGGCCGACGATACCGATTACCACCGTGAAGATCGCGCAAAGCGCCAAAACCGTGTTCGTATCCATCGGCAACACCTCCAATCATCCTGGAAATGCCGCCCAACAAGCAAAGCACCGCGAGGGGCATTATACGCGAATGCCGCCCCGCGGAAGGATGCGAGGGCATGGGAAGGCCCCGCCGAGGCGGAGCCTTCCCATCAGTAGCAGGCGTTAGGGTCGGGTACGTGGTCCGACGGCTCGCCTCTCCTAACGCACTCCATGATGTATTCGGGGTCTTTGACGCAATACGGCGGCTTTTCCCCGAAAGCGGCCTCGTAAGCTTCTACGGCCTTCTTGTACTCCTCCGTTACTTGGATCTGGGCCATACCCCTTCCTCCTCCGTATGTGCCCGCACCCGCCGATGGGGCCTTGTTGGCAGCTTTGCCGTGCATGTCGCGATGCGGCCGTACAGCTCGCCGCTCAAGTCCCTTGCCGTCCTCTTTGAGCTTGTCCAGCAGCGTTATGGGTGCCGCAAAGGATTGCCCCTCGATCGTGCTGCCAAGCTCCTTGTCCAGCACCTCGCTCAGCACCGAGGCGAGGCTGCTCGCGTTCGCGAGGTTGTATGCCAGGGTCTCGGCCTTCGTCGCCGCGTCGTGGACGGCGCTTCTCGTTTGGTTGGTCATAGCGGTTTCTCCTTTCGGGTAGCCGCCGAGTCGTGCCGATTTGTTGGTCGCAATATGGCCACAACGCACAATATCGCCGCATATTGTACTAATACATAATCGCAGGTTGGACGGGCGTAACGATGCGCGGATATACGCTGTTGCATCCAGAAAATGCGTCTTCTAATCCGACGGTTGCAGGTTCGAGTCCTGCTGGGCGCGCCATTTCCTTGTGCAGGTAAGCAGCTCTTTCCTTGTGAAAACAAGCGGTTCGCTAAAATTTGGGACTTATCAAAATGCGCCACTCGCGTGTCGTTTTCAAATGGCGCATTTCTTCATTCCCCATGATAGCCAAGGCAATTCGTGCGGGAAAACAAGGCGCACGTCGTGAGGCTTGCGGCCTGTAGTCCTGCCGGCGCCGCTACCTCGACAACTTTTCGCGCAGCTCAACAAGGGCATTCCCGCGATGCGAGATGGCGTTTTTCTCCTCGGGCAGGGCTTCTGCCAGTGTACGTTTGAAATCGAATACCTCGGCTAAGAAGAGCGGATCGTAGCCGAAGCCGTGCTCTCCGTGCTCCTCGTGCCCGATGCGGCCTTCCACCGTGCCGTGCGCATCCGTCTCGTCGCCGTTCTCATCCAAAAAGACAAGCGTGCACACGAAGCGCGCCGTTCGCTCTTCGTCGGGGGTTTCGCCCAGCTCGCGCAGCAGCTTCGCGTTGTTCGCGGCGTCGTCGCCATGCTCGCCGGCATAGCGTGAGGAGAACACGCCCGGCGCGCCGTCGAGCGCATCGACCTCGAGCCCCGAGTCGTCCGCAAGCACGGCGACGGGGTGCCCGAGCGTTTCCTTCGCGGCCTCCCAAGCTGCCTTTGCCTTGATGCGCGCGTTGCCGAGGAAGCTGTCGGCGTCCTCGGCAGGGTCGGAGTCGATGTGCGCCTCTTTGAGCGTGCGGAATTCCCATCCAGGGAAGTCGAGGGCGTGAGCGATTTCTTCCGCTTTGTGGGCGTTGTTGCTTGCAATGATGACGGTTTTTGCGTTTGACATGGGGTTTCCTTACGGTAAATCGACGTGGTTGACCTGGCCGATGGCATGTCCGAAGGCGCGTCCGCCGAAGCGCTCGAAGCCCTCGATGTCGGTGCCAGTCGTGTTGAACTCGTAATGCGCGACGGCGTCGGGGCTGGCAAGCTCTCCGCGGCGGGCGAGTATCTCCGCCACGTCGATCGCGGTTTCGTGGGCGGACGAGATAAGTGTGACGTCACGCCCGATTACGCCTCCGATCAGCGCTTTCAGCAGAGGGAAATGCGTGCAGCCCAGCACGAGCGTGTCGATTTCGCAACGGCGCAGCGGGTCGAGGTAGTCCTGCGCGATTTCCTGGAACGCAGGGCGAATGTAGACTTTCGACGCGAGCGAGGTGAACTCCTCGATGGGGCCTTCCGCCATCTTGATGCCTTGCTCAGCGATGTCGACGAAGCGCGGTGTTGCCGTGGAGAAGACGGTGATGCCGGCGTCGATGTGACGAATCGCCTTGGTGTAGGCGTCGGATTCCACCGTTGCCTTCGTGGCGATGACCCCCACGCGGCGGTTCTTCGTTGCGTGGGCGGCGGCACGCGCACCTGGCTCGACCACGCCGATCACGGGTACGGGCAGCGTTTGCTGTGCGTGGGAAAGACCCGCTGCGGTCGCCGTGTTACAGGCGATCACGATCATTTTCACGCCGCGGCTCACGAGCCATGACCCGATTTGCTGCACGAATCCGTCGACCTCGGAAAGGGGCCTGGGACCGTAGGGGCCTCGCGCGGAATCGCCCAGGTAGATGAGGGATTCGTTCGGCAGCTTCTTCGCGATGTCGCGCGCGACGGTAAGCCCGCCGAATCCGGAGTCGAAGATGCCGATGGGCGCATCGCTTGTGCGGGTGAGAATGGGTTGGGTGTTCGCTGTGGGTTCCATGTCTGGAAGTATACCCCAGCTGTTCGAGCGTGCTCGGTGCACCACAATATGACCAACGGCTTGTTCGTGGAGTGCGCGCAGAGGTCCGCGAGCGGGCGTTCGTGGGGCGGGCGCGGGGTGTGCCGTTGGGTGAGGCTGCGGGGCGGGGCGTGTCGAAGGGCAGTCGCGGGTCGCGATTGGCAAAAAGTTGAAAAAGGGGCTTGCGCACATTTGGAGGCTAGTGTATTCTAATCAGGCTGCTGAAGCACGGGGTGTTAGCTCAGTTGGTTAGAGCGCCGGCCTGTCACGTCGGAGGTCGCGAGTTCAAGTCTCGTACATCCCGCCATTCGAATTCCAAAGCCCGCGAAAGCGGGCTTTTCTATTTCACCCGAAGTTGCTGAAAGAGCATCAAGGTCGAAAGCGGCAAAGAACGACCAAGATGCCGCATGCGTGAACCTCTATTGCAAACGCGCGCTATTGCCCACTTGCCTTTACGTGCTCCTTGGCTCGTGTGTTGCAAAGCCCCGCGAGTTTGCCGAAGTCCACTGTCGGGTTCTTCATGCGCTTCACCCAGTTGGGGCACTCGATGAGGAGGTCCTTCCAGCACATCGATGTGAACATGCCCATCATTTTGCGGCTCTCGGGATCGAAAGACTCCGCGTTGACCATGGTGCACACCTTGGCGACCGTCTTTTCAAGCTCGGCGTCGGTCATGTACCCATTGACGATTTCGAGCTCGACGTCGACGCTTTTGCTGGCGGGCTTGCGCTGCTTTACGAACTCGTCGAGCACCACCTTGCCGTAAGCTGTGTGGCCAAAGCGGTTCTTCCATCCTGGGACCTTGCAAACCACGCCTTCGCCGACCGCGTCCGTCCCTTCGAGTAGGAAATCGTTGGCCTTCGCTATGGCGACGACGTCGTCGAGCGTGGGGTGGTCGAGTACTGCAAGCAGCTTAATGAAATAAGGTTCCAAACCGCTCGCCGAGAGCTCCTCGCGCCACTCGGGTTCGCCGAGGAAGCGTTCTTCCGCCGTATCGTAGACGTCGAAAATGAGGAGCTTACCGAGCGCCGCCTTGTCGTATCCTTTGAAGGCTCCGATGAATCGGTCGCGTCCCATCCATTCGCCGTACACAATGCGCGTCGGATGCGCCGCGCAGTAAGCGCAAAGGAGTTTTGCTTCGTCGGCGCCGCTTTTCATCCAGACATAGAAGTAGGCATTGTCCTCTGCATCGGAAAGCTCGAAATTGCGCGACCCGACCATGACCCCGCCCGCCTTCTCGCTCCAATAGACGCAGCCGTTCGAACCGTCGACCTTCGCTGTCACATAGACAGCGTCATTGTCGAGCAGGCCCTCGCACTCCTCCGACCCGAGACGTTCCACATGCAAGTACTTCTTGAATTCGCTCATTGCTTCCATCCTTCGTCTTATCCGCTCTTCTCGGCGGGATGCGGGCATTGTCCTCTACGTCGTAGCTTTCGAGAGTCCTTTGTATGCGTTGTGTTAGACCGCTTTGGATAAGTGTCCTATGCACAGTACACGCAGCAGGACCCCCAATTGCGACAATTCCATCATCAGGAAAGATGGAGGTTGCAATGGAAGACGTGCTCACCCAGCTGACGAGGCAGTTCCTCCCGCAGATGACGGCTGCCGAGAAGAGCAGGGCCCTGAGATCGCTCAAGGCGCTGATAGACGCGGAGTTGTTCGACCTCGCGGCAAGCGAGGGGGCGGAAGACGATCCCGACAGAGCCTGCCCCTGGTGCGGCTCCCCGCATTACGTGAAGAGGGGGCGAGACGGGCGCGGCCGTCAGCGGTTCCTCTGCCGAGGGTGCGCCAGGACCTTCACCGACGCCACCATGCGCATCTTCTCCACCACCAAGCTCGACAGGTCGGCCTGGATGAGGTTCGCGGAGTGCCACGTGGACATGCTCCCGCTGCGCGAGTCGGCGGAAAAGTGCGGCGTGTGCCTCAAGACGGCGTTCTTCATGCGCCACAGGCTGCTCGAGGCCATGGCCAAGCGCATGCCCGCCTTCCGCGTGGAGGCCGGCGGCGGGGCCGAGCTCGACGAGTGCTTCTTCAGGGAGAGCTTCAAGGGAAACCGCTCCAGGTCGGAGTCCGGCGTGCCCAGGAAGCCCCGCGCAAGGTCGCAGGGAACCGACGGGCACGAGAAGATATGCGTGCTCACCGGCATCAACGACGCCGGCGACATCTTCTACGAGATCGCGGGGAGGGGCGGCCTCGACGAGGCGGCAGCCAGGGAGCTGCTCGCCGACAAGCTCGCGGTCGGCGCGATAATCTCGACGGACCGTGCGCACGTGTACCGCCGCGTCCTGCCCGCCCTCGGCGTCGGCGAGCACATCGCCAGCAAGAGGGAGGAGCACGCCATCAACAGGGTGAACAGCCTCCACTCCCAGATGAGGCACTTCATCGGCAGGTTCCGGGGCGTCTCCACGAGACGCCTCGAGAACTACCTCGCCTGGTTCAAGTGGACGTGGTGCTTCAAGGTCCGCAGGAGCGCGGACGAGCTCGCCGAGCTCATAGTGAGGCAGGCGGCCCGCGGCACGTACGAGAAGACCTGGCGCCAGTACAAGGTGACCCCCTATCCGTTCTACGAGTACTGGATCAAGCAGGCGAAATGGGACTCGCGTGCGCGGAGGGCCATATACGGCGTGGCGTGATGTCCAGGGCGGTCTGGCGCAGCGCATCTGCGGCAAGCGCTGAAGTCGTGACCCGATGCAAAAAGCAACAGCTAGCGATATTCTTCGGGAACGTCGAAACCGTACTCACGGCATAGGAGCATGACATCGTGGACGTCGTGCTCGTCATGCTGATAGCCCAAGTGAAACAACAGCTGGCTTTCGGGGTCGATGCACGACACCTCCACCTCTCCGATGCGCCCCCTCCCCGAAAAGACCTCCCCGGGAAAACGATCTCCCTGATACAGAATATCGCCATTCTCGGCGAAATCGAAGCAATGCAGGTCGACGATGCGCCCCGCCTCGTCTTGCCACACCGTGTGATCTTCGGTGGTGAAAGATGCAGCCACCTCGGAAAACCCCTCATCAGCAATTAGATCCACGAACCTTTGGTAATCCCCGCGCTGAACGAACAGGTCGATGTCGTTATGAGCCCTGGTCTCACGCCCGACAAGCGCATCGACGCCCCAGCCGCCATCAAGATATACGCCAATGCCCGCACCTGCGGAAAGGCCGATTATCCAACACGCATCATCCTTGGTGACCATAGGAGCTCCTTCGCTTTCGCCTGCTATTTAAGCAAGAAAGATTATAGGAAAAGTCCCAGTATCCAAAGTGGTCTAACACAACGTTTGTATGGGACAGGGGTATTTCTTGAATCGCGCAGTTGTGTAATGAGCGTTTTCTGTTGCGGGGCATTTTCGGAAGGTGCGCGCTGGTGCGGTTTATGAGTGAGAGACTCCTAGGCTTGCAAACGAGGGGAATCCCCGGCCTGGAATGAGCATTTTATGTCCCTGCTCGCTTTCAGCTTGCGTGCTTTGAATGAGGTTGTTCCCGCGCTGCCGATTCTCGTTTAGCATAGAGCAGTTACCGAAGGAGCAGGCAACGTTGAAGGACCATGGGGCAGGCGTATTGAGAGCAGGCAGCTTCGGGAAAGGCGTCGGGCGCTCTAGGGCTAGGCGTCTTACGACATAGCGGGAAAGGAATGCGCGGGTGGCGGTATACCCCTCGAAAGATATCGATCGCGAAGCTGCGGGCAATGCGCGCGCGGCAGGTTCGCGTGCGCGCAAAAAGCTCCCGCCCCGCGCCGAAATTGCGTTCGTTGCCCCCGAAAGCCCTGCCGACGACGCAGGATTCGAACCTGGCTGCTTCATCACCACGGTCGACGGCGAGCCTGTGCGCGACCTGATCGACTGGCGCTGGCTTTCTGCCGAAGACGAGATTACGGTGGGATACATCGACCTCGACGGCGAGGTGGGGGAGGTCGACCTTTTCCGCGACGAGGGCGAGGACTGGGGCTTCGAGTTCGACGGCGTGGTGTTCGACGGCGTGAAGCAGTGCCGCAACGCCTGCATCTTCTGCTTCATGCGCCAGCTCCCCGACGACATGCGGGCGTCCCTCACGCTGCGCGACGACGACTTCCGTCTGAGCTTCCTCGCGGGCACGTTCGTCACCTTCACGAACCTCTCCACCGAAGACGAGGCGCGCATCATCGAGCAGCATATCAGCCCTTTGCGCGTGTCGTTGCACGCCTCGAACCCCGAGGTCCGCCGCCGCATCATCGGCAAGCACGCCGCCCATGGCATCGAGGTACTCGACCGTCTGCTCGCTGCCGGCATCGAATTCCACGCGCAAATCGTTCTCATGCCCGACGAGAACGATGGGGAAGTGCTGCGCGAGACGCTCGGGTGGGCTTACGCGCGGCCGGGGATCCTCGACGTCTGCATCGTTCCGCTCGGGTTCACCAAGCATCAGACGTGCTTCACGAAAAGCTTCGACGACCCCGACGCCGCCTATCGCGCGATGGAGGTTATAAAGCCTGTTCAGGAACGCGCCCTCGCCGAGCGGGGGACCCTTTGGGCCTTCGCTGCCGACGAGTTCTACTGCAACGCCTATGGCGACGCGTTGCTCGAGCATCTTCCGCCCGCCAGCTGCTACGGTGAGTTCGAGATGTTCGAGGACGGCGTGGGAATCGTGCGCTCGTTTGCCGACGATTGGCAGCGAGCCGTGGAATCGGGCGCGGATGCCGTTTGCGCGCAAGCGCTTCGCAAGTCCAACGTTGTCGCGCGCCTGGTGTTCGGTTACGCTACGCGCGGGTTCGTGGCGCGCCTTGTGGGGGAAAGCGCCGTGGCGGGACTTGCGAGCCCGCTGTTTGTGAAGAACGACTTCTTCGGCGGAAACGTTGACGTGACGGGGCTCCTCTGCGGCTGCGATATCGTGCGTGCGATTCGAGATGCCGCCTTGGGGGAGGGGCCGCTTGACGAGCCAGCCTCGCTTGAAGACGCCGACTCGCCCGCTCCGAGCGACTCGCCGCTCGCCCTCTTCTGCATCCCGCGCGTCGTATTCAACGATGACGGGGTGACGCTCGACGACATGACGCTTGCGGATATCGAAAAAGCCGCAGGTGCGCATGTGGCCGTGGTATCCTGTAACGGTTCGGAATTTTTACCGGAAATCGCCCGCCTGGCCGCTGATTTGCGCGCCAAGAGCTTTGAAGGATAGTTCAATATGGCATTACCAATCGTTGCGGTCGTAGGCCGCCCGAACGTAGGCAAATCCACGTTCGTCAATCGAATCGCCGAGGCCGATGAGGCCATCGTGCACGAGATGCGCGGCGTCACGCGCGATCGTTCGTATCACAAGGCCGACTGGAACGGCATCGAGTTCAAGCTGATCGACACCGGCGGCATCGAGATGGGCACGGAAGACCAGTTCCAGGGCTCCATCCGCTCGCAGGCGTTTGAGGCGACCAACGAGGCCGACGTGATCGTCTTCATCGTGGACGGCAAGACCGGCATCAACGCCGATGACGAGGAGGTTGCACGCATCTTGCGCAAGACTTCCAAGCCGGTTCTGCTCGCGGTTAACAAGCTCGACACCCCCAACAAGCTCGATGAGCTGTGGGAATTCTATCAGCTAGGCCTGGGCGACCCGTTCCCCATCTCCGCCACGCACGGTCATGGCACGGGCGATTTGCTCGACGAGGTGGTCGATCACCTGCGCAAAGTCGATTGCAGCTTCGAGGACGAAGAGGACGACGAGGATATCATCAACGTCGCCATCATCGGCCGTCCGAACGCGGGCAAGTCCTCGCTCACCAACCGCCTCACCAATAACGACCGCTCCATCGTCTCGGATGTGGCGGGCACCACGCGCGACGCCATCGACACGGTGGTTGTTCACGACGGCAAGAAGTACCGCATCGTTGACACAGCGGGCCTGCGCCGCAAAAGCCAGATCGACGAGGACGTGGAGTACTACGGCTTCGTCCGCGCGATGCGCGCCATCGACCGCGCCGACGTCGCGCTGCTCGTGATCGACGGCTCGATCGGCCTGACCGACCAGGACCAGCGCGTGGCGGGCTTTGCGGCCGAGCGCGGATGCGCCATGATCATCGTGCTGAACAAGTGGGATCTTGTGGAAGGGCCCGAGGCGAAAGCCGAGGTCCGCGAGCGCATCGAGGACCGCATGACTTTCGTCGGCTATGCGCCCGTCGTCGCCACCTGCGCGCTCACGGGCAAGAAGGTCGACCGCATCTGGGACGCCGTCGACAAGGCCTACGCCGGTTTCAGCCAGACGATTTCCACCAACAAGCTCAACTCGTGGCTGTCTTCCATCCGCGAAACCGGCCACACGGTGTCGCAGGGCAAGGCAGTGCTGCGCATGAAGTACGTCACTCAGACGGGCACCTGCCCGCCGCATTTCACGGTGTTTGTGAACCGTCCGGATCTGGTGACCGACAACTACGAGCGCTTCCTGGAGAACCGCCTGCGCAAGACGTTCGATTTGGAGGGCACGCCCATCCGCCTCAAGTTCAAGAAGAAGGATTAGCCGCCGCCTATGTCCTATCCCGAATCGCCCTGGTCATACACGGATTTCTCGTTCCTTGCGGCCATCGCTTTGGGCATGGGTGCCATCATCTGTGTCGTCAGTCTTGCAAAGGAGTTTGTTTTGGTCGCGCTTGCGCTGCTTGTCGTCGTTTGCTTCCTGCTCGGGTCGATTCCCTGGGGAGTCATCATCTCGAAGTCGGTTTTTCATACCGATATCCGCGAGCACGGCAGCGGCAACATCGGGACCACCAACGCCATGCGCACCATGGGCAAGAAGGGCGGTGTCGCGGTGTTCGTGCTCGATTTTGGCAAGGGCCTGCTTTCGGGCCTGATTGCCCTTTTCGTGCTGGCGACGTTCATCCCGGGCGCCGGCGTGGCGGCCGATTCGCCGGTGAGCGCTTCTACGGTAGTGGCGCTTGCCTTCCTCTGCTGCACGCTCGGGCATATCTTCAGCCCGTGGCTCAAGTTCAAGGGCGGCAAGGGGATTGCGGTCGCGGTTGGCTGCCTGTTCGTGACCTTTGGCGTGATGGGCGCGCTTTTGGAGATCGCCGTCTTCGCCGTGGTGGTTGCCATCTCGCGATTCGTGTCGGCGGGCTCGCTCGCGGCAGCGATTGTGTGCCCGATTTTTGCGGCATATTACTTCCTCTTCCAGGTATTTGACCCGATTGCATGGGTGTTGTGCCTGGTCACCGCACTCGTTGTCATTTGGGCCCATCGCGGCAACATCCATCGCCTCGCAACGGGGACCGAGCGCCGCATCGGAGACAAGGCAAAGGAGTAGCGCATGAAGGTTTCGGTTATCGGTGCGGGCTCTTGGGGCACCGCGCTTTCGCAGGTGCTTGCGAATAACGGCCATAACGTGGGGCTTTGGGCGCGCAAGCCCGAAGTGGTGAAGGCGATCAACTCCGAGCACAGAAACCCTCGCTATCTAAGCGATGTCGAGCTGAACCCCGATATCGTTGCCACACTTTCGTATCGCGATACGCTGCTGCGCGCACGCGCGGCCGTTATCGTGACGCCCTCGACGCTCGTGCGCGGGGCGGCGCGCGCCTTAGCCGACGTGATCGACTCCGACTTCCCCGTCATCGTGTGCTCGAAGGGCATCGAGGAGGGCAGTGGGCTTCTCCCCATCGATATCCTCGACGCCGAGATGGGTAATCGCAGCCGATTCGCCGTGCTTTCGGGCCCCAACCATGCCGAAGAAGTGGTGCGCGGCGTTCCCGCTGCCACGGTTATCGCGAGCGAATCGCCTGATACGGCGGTGTTTTTCCAGGAGATGTTCGCGTGTGAGTCGTTTCGCGCCTACACAAGCGAGGACGCGTGCGGGGTGGAGCTGTGCGCCGCCTTCAAGAACGTAGTCGCAATCGCCGTCGGCATGTCCTACGGGCTTGGGTTCGGCGACAACACCGCGGCGCTCCTCGTGTCGCGCGGCTTGGCGGAGATGAGCCGGCTCGTGGTGGCGTGCGGCGGTAACGCGATTACTTGCATGGGGCTTGCGGGCACGGGGGACATGGTGGCCACATGCATGTCTCACCATTCGCGCAACCGCACGTTCGGCGAGATGCTTGCAGCTGGCAAGACGCTCGATGATTTCACCGCCGAGACGCACATGGTCGCCGAGGGCGCTAACGCATGCCGCAACGTGAAGGTGCTCGCCGACCGTTACGGCGTCGATTTGCCTATCGCTGACGCAGTCCGCTCCGTGGTGTGGGAGGGTGCTGACCCGAAATTGCTTGCTCGTGATTTGACGAGCCGTTCGTTGAAGCCTGAATTCTACGGAATCTAACTTATTTTCCCGTTTATTTGCGGTCGAAGCTGCCGCGGTGAAGCCCCCATGCGTGACGGGTCATCGTTCGGTTGCCTCGTTTGGCGACGGGCGGCAAGCTCGGTGGCTTGGCTCGCCGTCGGGCGGTGGAAGGCGAGCTCGGCAGGACCTTACTCGTCGTCGAGCGTCGAGCGTCGGACGACGGGCGTCTCGGCCTCGCTTGGCGTCGCGCGACATGCCGTGGGCTCGGTGGTTTTGCTTGCTATACTCATCATGCAGACAAGCGCCGGTTGCTATGCGGGTGCGCTTACACGAGCTTCTCGAATGCGATCCGTTGCGCTCCCGCATCGTTTCCTTCCACTAGAGTGATGACGCCGCAGGAAACGAATCCCGCTTTCTGGAGAGCGCGTTGCATGGGTTTGTTGTCGGCATGAGTGTCGATGCGGACCGAGACAAGCCCCATCTGGGCGGCTTTGTCGCACGCGAAGTTGAGCATCGTGCCGGCGACGCCTCGGCCCTTCGCCTCTGGGGCCACGCCAACGCGGTGCACGACAGCGTAGTTTGCTGTGGATGTGAGCCATGCGCCGTCGATTACGCCGTACGAGGGCTCTGGGTCGCGCGTCTCGGCGTTGGTGACGAGGGCGAACATTCCCGCAACCGTTCCCTCGTCGGTTTCCGCCACGTACGCGAAGCCGTCATCGACATCCGCCTCCCAGCATGCGCGGTTGGGGTAGCCGTCTTGCCACTGATCGATGCCCATGTTCCGCATGGCTGCCTTCGCCGCCTCGCAGATCTCGTCCATACGATCAACGTCGGAGTGGGTTGCCGGTCGAATAATCATGCGCTCCCTCTCTCGCATATGATGCTCCGATGATGATACCAGCTGGCGTGACTTGTAGGACGAGTCGTTAAGCGGCCGTTTCCCTTGCCTTGTCAAACGGAGGGGGAGACCTGCCAGAAATCGGGTGGTTTTCATCATCTGGAAGAGGTGGGGTGGTGATGGGGAGAACATCTCGGGCACTCGCACTAATTTGACCTGGTCTTTTGGTTCTGTGTTACGGGAAGGCATCATGAGGTGGGCTGGATTGGGCGGCGAATTGTCTGCCAGATGATGAAAACTGCCGATTATCTGGCAGTTACCCCCCTGTTTTCTGCCCGCGCATTGCTGGCAAGGGACTTTCGTGGGGAATGGGCGCCGCGAGGGAAGGGAGCGCGAAGGCCCCTCCCGTTGGTTGGCAAAGGGATTCCGTGGGGTGAGGAGCTGAGGAACTGCTTTTGTGTCGCAGACAAGGGGTTCTCGTGGAGAAAGAGGCTGCAAATTGGTCTATCTTGGCGCTGCCCTTGTCTTCTTTAGTGAGAATGAGTATCATTAAGGAATCGATATTTCCGAGAGAGAGGGAGGAACCAGTGATCGATAAATCCGCTTTCCACAGCTTAAGCTACGGAATGTACGTCATCGGAACCCGTTTTGAGGGCAGCGATTTCGGCTGCGTCGCGAACACCTTCGCTCAGGTCACGTCCTCGCCGTTGCAGGTGAGCGTCGCCTTGAACAAGGAAAACGCCACGACGGCGGCATTGCGCGCCGCGGGTCGCTTCACGGCGTCGTGCTTGTCGGAGGATGCCTCGATGGAGCTTATCGGCACGTTTGGCTTCCATTCTTCGACCGAGCTCGACAAGTTCGCCCAGCATGCCTGCGCTCGCGATGCGGCGGGCATGCCGTACGTTGCCGAGGCGTGCTGCGCGTGGTTTTCCGCGAAGGTCACGGGTGAGCTCGATCTGGGCACGCACGTGCTCTTCATCGGTGAGGTGGAGGAGAGCCAGAAGGTTGAAGGCGCGGTGTCACCCATGACCTACTCGTTCTATCACCAGGTCAAAGGTGGGAAAACGCCGCCTAAGGCTTCGAGCTACCTGGGTGACGAACAGCTGGTGCCCGCCTCGACGTCTGCTGGGGAAGGCGGCGAAGGCGAGAGTGCTGCGGCCCCGAAGGTGGGCTGGCGCTGCACGATTTGCGGCCACATCGAGTACGTCGATGAGCTCCCTGACGATTTCGAGTGTCCCATTTGCGGTGTTGGCAAAGAGATGTTCGAGCGCGTGGAGCTGTAAGCGGTCGCTGTGCCTCTTTACCCGAGTTTTTCCCGATAAGGAGCCGTGTCCACGAGCTCCGCGAGTTTCACCTGCCCGCAGAAGCGTTCGGCGCCGCTCGCGATGAGGCCTGGCTTCATCGCGAGCATGGTAACGGTGACGTCGGCGCAGAAACAGGGGTCGGCCCAAGTCGCCGCTTGCGCGGAATAGCCGCTTGGCACATCGACCGCTACGGCGAAGGGGGCGTCCTTCCTGCGATCGCGCAGGGTGGTGCCGTTTGCCCGCTTGCTCGGTTTTCCCGTGCGGGCGCGATGGGCTCCGCGTCCCTTTCCGCGGGGCCCTTTGAACCTTCGCAGGTTGGCAAGGGAAATCCATGTTGCGTATGGCTCGCGCAGGCTGCTTCCCGTAAAGCCGGTCCCCAGAATCGCGTCGACGACGACTTCTGCCTCATCGAGCGCTCGCGCAGCATCGTCGGCTTCCGGTGCAACCGCGACGGTCAGGGGAAACTCGCCTTCGAGCGTGCGCTTCAGGGAAGAGCGGGCCTCGGTTCGCGCAGGCTCGGCTGTCAGCTCCTCTGCCGTTTTCGGGGTGATCAGCGTAACGGGGTACCCGCTTCTTGCGAGGCTTTCTGCGCAAACCCAGCCGTCGCCTCCGTTGTTGCCCGAGCCCGCCAGCACGCATACGCGCACAGGATCTCCCGCCCAGGTGCGCACCTCGTCTGCGACCGCTTCGCCCGCACAGCGCATGAGGCTTGCGAGCGATATGCCGCCTTCAGCGATAAGTTGCTCGAGTTTTCGCACGTCATCAACGGAAAGTGCGCTCAGTCTCGCGCGCTCGGCCGCAAGGCCGCTCTCCGTCATGATGCGAGTGCGGCTCAGCATGCCGTTCAGCATCACGAACGGTGCGCGGCCCGACGCTGCTCGCACGCCGCGAGCGATCAGCGAGACGACCCAGGCCACGGTGAACACGGCGAGCACCGCGATGCAGGCCTCGGTGTTCTGCGAGGCGAAGGTTGCCAACGTGCCCGCCTCGGATCCGATCGAGCTGCCTCCCACTTCGGTAAGCAGGGTGAACAGCCCCCAAGGAATCCAGATGAAGACGAACAGCAGGCCGTATCGCGCCAGGTAGTGGTACCACGATGCGCATCGCGCCCCCGTGCGCACGATGCGCAGGTGCAAGAGCGCTTGGGCGGGAGTGCGGCCCTTCGTCACCACGGGCACGATGAAGAACACGATGACGAGGGCGATAAGTATGCACAGGCGTGCCGGTAAGAGCGCGTCGCTTATCTGCGCGGTGGTCGCCTCGAGGGCCTGCGCTGCCGTTGCCTTTGCGCCAATCGGGGCTGCAACCAGGCCTGATCGATATACCAGATAGATCGATCCCACCGCAAGCGCGGCCGTCAGCGCGGAATCGAGCGCGAAGGAGAGGGCGCGCCTCGTGACGCTGGCGGAAAGCCCCGCCTCGGCCGCACGCAGGTTCGCCGTGCGCAAGTCGGGTAGCGTGCGCATCGCAGGGCCCGCCAGCCAGAATCCCACCATGGCGCCTAAGGTGTTTTGGATCAGGTCGTCCACATCGAACAGGCGATACGGGTGCTCGTAGATGCCCCACAATCCTGTGAGCTGGGTCGTCTCGAATGACAGCGTCACTAAAAAACCGATGATGAGTGCTTGCCACCATCTGCGTCTGAAATAGTAGCGAAGGTAGGCTCCTAACGGCAATAGCAGCAAGACATTGAAGAACGCCTCGTAGATGTACGGGTCGCGCAAAACCCGCAGCCATGTTGCGGGGTCGCTTGGTGAGAAGGTGGTTTCGGCGAGAAACTCACGGACGAAGTTGAAGGGAACAAGCTGCGGCGTCGCCGCGTAGGCGACATACGCCGTGCGGTCTGCGGGAAGCGGCAGCAGCACGAGGAAGTACGCGCACATCAGGTAGAACACGAACGAGTAGACAATCGCGGTATGGAGTTTCGGTACCGACCCTCGGCGACGGTATTGGTAAATCATGTAGGGGACGGTGATAAGGAAGGCGACTACCGGAAACAGGATGCATGCGGTGAGGATGTCACTCAAATATACGTTCAAAGTGTTCTTGCCTCTTCATTATTATTGTCCGGCCCCAGGGAGGTCTTCGCCTGGCTTTGCGGGGTCGCGTACGCGTTCGGTTTTCTCGGCCTTGCGCGCGGTTCGGTTTGTTGTGGTCGCAAGCGACGCGGCTTATCGGGGTTGTACTCGCCTGGCTTTGCGAAATCGTGCGCGGGCTGAATGATGCGTGCTCGTCAGCTCGAGCGTCGCTGCGTTAAGCCCCCGCGCGTTCCCGCTCCATATGCAAAAGCCCCTCGCGGATGCGCCCGCGCGCGTCGGCGGCGATGGGCCGTCCGTTGGCACGCACGACCCGATGGTCGGGGACGATCACGGCGAGTGGGTTTTCCCTCACCGCGGCCCCAACAGCGCGGTATGACTTCGGTTTCCCCAGGTCGCGCGCGATATCTCCGCTGGTGACCGAGGTGGCGAAGGGCACGCGGGAAAGCGCTTCCCACACGCTTTTCTGGAACTCGGTCCCCTCGGGGTCGAGCGGGACGTCGAAGGCGGTGCGCTTCCCAGCAAAGTATTCCAGAAGCTCGGTGGCACAGCGGTTCGAAAGTTCCGTCGGACGCCGGGTGCCAGCAAGCTGCACCTCGCCGAACGCGACCGCGCGCACGCCCCGCTCGCTCGCGCAGATGGTGATCGGGCCGTGGGGGGTGGGGTAGGAATAGTGCGAGAGCATGCTGTGCGTCATGGGGCCTTCTTCCTGTCGGTGCATCCATTATAGGCGGGCGAGGTGCCTCCGCGCGCTGCTGCGTGGGGATTTCACATGTCATTGCTCGATGTGCCCGCCGCGTGCGCCCAGTGCGCTAGAATGGCTGCGTGACGAGAGAACGTCGCAGGTAGGCGGCGTAATAGGTAGACAAGGAGCACGCCCATGTTTCAACCGGTGGCCATAGCGCCCTCCATTCTTTCGGCTGACTTCATGAACCTCGGCCGCGATATCCGCATGATCGAGCAGGCGGGCGCGGGCTATGTCCACGTCGACGTGATGGACGGGCATTTCGTTCCCAACCTCACCATGGGCGTTCCCGTGGTGAAGCAGCTCGCGAAGCTGGCGAACATCCCGCTCGACGTGCATCTCATGATCGACAACCCGCTCGACGAGCTGCCGTGGTTTCTCGAAGCGGGCGCCGACATTGCATGCGTGCACGCCGAGGTGCTCTACGGCGACGAGCTGCGCCGTGCGGTCGACATGATCCACGACGCGGGCGCGAAGGCCGCCGTGGCGCTCAAGCCCCACACGCCCCCCGAGGTGCTCGAGGAGGTCATCGCGCGCCTCGACATGGTGCTCGTGATGAGCGTCGAGCCGGGCTTTTCCGGACAGAGCTACATTGCAGGCAGCGAGGAGAAGGTTGCGGCCGTCGCCGAAATGGCGCGCGCGGTCGGCAACGATGCGCTCTTGATCGAGGTCGACGGCGGCGTGTCCGAGGCAACGGTCGAGCGCCTCACTGCGGCTGGCGCCGACGTGCTCGTGTGCGGCAGCGCCGTGTTCGGGGCGGAAGACCCCGCGGCTGCGCTTGCCGCTGTGAAGGAGAAGGGCGATGCCGCGCGCGTGGCGGCCATCGAGGATGCGCGGGCCGAGGAAGCCCTCGCCGAAGAGGAGATGTAGGCAATGCCTGCCACTGTGAGTCCCGATTACGTGTATCTCGACTATGCCGCGACGGCGCCTTTGTGCGAAGAGGCGCTCGAGGCTATGAAGCCCTATCTTACCTGCGGGCGCGACAACCTCGCCCTCAACATGAACGCGAACTCGCTCCATTCGCCCGGCCGTGCCGCCTTCGAGGCGCTCGAAGCCGCGCGCAAGTCGATCGCTCGCGACATCGGCGCATCCCGCCCGAGCGAAGTCATCTTCACGTCGGGCTCTACCGAGTCCGACGACACGGTGCTTTTGGGGGTTGCCCCCGCCGCTGCCGAAGCGCGCCGTGTGGCCTCGGGCTCGTTCACGCCGCACGTCATCGTGTCGGACATCGAGCACGAGGCGGTGCTCATGCCCGCAAAGCGGCTCGAGCAGCAGGGCTTTCGCGTGACGCGCCTGCGCCCCGACTCTCGCGGCTTCATCACCGCAGACGCGCTTGAGGAAGCGATTGATGCGGACACGGTGCTCGTGTCCATTCAGGCTGCGAACTCCGAGCTCGGCAGCGTCGAGCCGGTGCGCGAGCTTGCCGCCATCGCGCACGCCCACGGCGCGCTCTTCCACGTCGACGCGACTCAAGCTTTGGGGAAGATGCCTCTTGACGTGCGCGAATGGGATGTCGATGCCGCATCGTTCTCCGCGCACAAGGTGGGTGGCCCGAAGGGTATCGGCGCGCTGCACGTAAAGGCGCGCACGCCGCTTTCGGCGTTCCAGCTCGGCGGCGGGCAGGAGGCGGGCCGGCGCTCCGGCACGCAGAACGTCATGGGCGCCGCCGGTTTTGCCGCCGCTTGCCGTGCGGTCTGCGCGATGGAGCCTGTGGAATCCGCCCGCCTGCGCGAGTTGCGCGATGAGCTCTACGAGAAGCTTTCCCAGGTGCCGGGCGTGCGCCCGACGGTCGACGTCCCGCGTGGTTCGGTGGACTTCCTGCCGAACATCGTGCACGTGATCGTGAGCGACCTTGAAAGCGAGACGCTTATCCTGCGCCTCGACATGAAGGGCTTCGGCGTGTCGGGCGGGTCGGCCTGCTCGTCTCATTCGCTCGAGCCGAGCCACGTGCTGCGCTCCATCGGCGTGGAGGGCGACGACGCCTACGGTGCGCTGCGCATTTCGATGGGACGCTACACCACCGCCGAAGATATCGACAGGTTCCTCGTCGCTTTCGATGAGGCCCTCAACTGGAATCGGGGCTAACGTGCCTGCGATGCCGCTTGTGAACACGCATTCCCACACGGCACTCTGCGGTCACGGCGAGGGCACGGTGGCCGAGCTTGTCGCCGCAGCCGACGCGGCAGGGATCGAGGTGCTCGCCGTAACGGAGCACTTCCCGCTTTCGGGCGCGTTCGACCCGCGCGGGGACGAGGCCATGCCCCGCGAGTCCGTCGCGGGCTATCTCGTCGACATCGACCGCGCCCGCGCAGAGCATCCGCACATGACCATCCTTTCGGGATGCGAGATGGACTGGCTCGGCGCGGCGGAGGACCGCACACCTGCCGAGCGCGACACCTCGCGCTTCGACGTGGTGCTGGGGTCGGTGCACTTCCTTGGCACATGGGGCATCGACAACGAGGACATCGAGGGCCCGTGGCTTGAACCGGGCGCGCCCGACCGCATCTGGCGCCAATACGTGGACGAATGGTGCGCAATGGCGGCCTCGCCCGACCGTTTCGATGTCCTTTCCCATCCTGACCTGCCGAAAAAACTCGGGCACTTCCCAACCTACCCCTTGGAGCTCCTGTATGCGCGCATGGCTGAGGCGGCGCGCGCGGGCGGACGCATGGTGGAGGTGAACACGGCGGGTGCGGTGAAGCGCTGCGCCGAGATGTACCCGACGCTTAAGCTGCTTTCCGCATTCCACCGCGCGGGTGTGCCCTGCACGGTGGGCACCGACGCGCACAAGCCGGTTGACGTCGCCTTCGGTATCCGCGAGGCGTACGAGCTCATGGCCCGCGCAGGTTATGATTGCGTGACGATTCCCCTGGCGCATGGCGAGCGGCGGGAGCTGCCGATACAATAAAGGGCATGAAACCTCATTCGAACGCATAAGGAGGATGTGAACATGGCTTCTGCAAAACCTGAAACGGGACTGAGCAAACGCGCATCCGGCCCCCTGTCCAAGAAGGAGAGGACCTTAAGCGTAGGCGCCCTGGAAGCGGCGCTGTTCAGAGCTTTCCCGAAAGAAGACGTTGAAGACTGGGATCGGGCGGGCCTTACGGTGGGCGATCCGTCGCGCCAGGTCACGCGCGTGGCGGTAGCGCTCGACCCCACGGTTGCGGCGATTCACGAGGCGGCATCGCGCGGCGCGAACGTGCTTGTGACGCACCATCCCGCCTTCCTCGATCCGCCAAGCGAGTTCAAGCCCGGCCCCTCTGCGGCGGTATCTCCGGGCGCGGTGGTGTGGGCCGCCATCGAATCGGGCGTTGCGGTGATGTCGTTCCACACCGGCCTTGACGCAAGCCCGCTTGCGGCGCGCATGCTTCCCAACATGCTCTCGCTCGACTGGTCCGGACGCGTCCTCGTGCCGTGCCCCTCGGGGCCCGATCGCGGATACGGCCAGCTGTGCTCGGTGCGCAAAGGCGACGCGCCGATGACGCTTGAAAAGCTCGCCGCGCGCTGTACCTCGGTGTTTGCGCAGGTCCCGCGCGTGTGGGGTGATTTCGACCGCGAGATTAAGAGCGTTGCCACCTATACGGGCTCGTGCGGCAGCATCGTCGCCGCGTGCCTGCGCGAGCATGTGGACTGCCTCATCTGCGGCGAGGTGAAATACCATGCGGCGCTCGACGCGTCTGCAGCGGGGCTCGCCATCATCGACATGGGCCACGACGCGACCGAGCTGCCCTTTACCGGCGTTCTGGCAGATGCGGTGGCGGCAGCGGGCGTTTCCGTAGATTGCATCGAGGTGATCGACCAGAGCGGCAATTGGTCCCATCCGGAATCGACCAGGTTGTAGAATAGCGGACGTAAAACGAAGGAACACAAGGGAAGCGCGAGGTAACAACGCATGCAGGTCAAAGACGAAGACATTTCCACGCTCATCGAGTTACAGCACAACGACATGGAGCTTCTTCGCGTCCAGAAGGCCATCGCCGATCTTCCGCAGCGAAAGACGATTGTCGCTGCGCGCAAGAAGATCAAGACCATCGAGGAGAAGCAGGAAACGGTGGGGAAGCTTCGCGCGAAGGCAGAGGAGAAGCTTGCCGGCATCTCCGAGGAGGACGGCAAGCTGGCCGCAAAGCAGGAGGAGGCGCAGAAGGCGGTTGATTCGGCGTCCGGCTACCGCGACGTCGAGGCGTATACGCGCGAGATGGACGGCTACGCGAAGCGCCGCGCCACGCTTGAGGAGGACCTCGCTGCCGTCGATGCTGAGTTGGATAAGATTTCTGCAGTTGAGAAGCAGATTTCCACGGCACTTGCCCAGCTTCGGGAAACGGAGTCGGCTGCAACGGCCGAGTTCCAGTCGCAGGGTGGCGAGCTGAAAAAGCAAGAGGCCGACCTTACCGCGTCGCACGATCAGATTGCGGCGAATCTGCCTGCTGATCTCAAGGCCCGCTACGACCGTGCGGCAAAGCATTGCGGAGGAGTGGCAGTTGCCCTTCTTCGCGACGATGCCTGCGGCGCCTGTCGCGCCCCGATCGAGCAAGGCCACCTGATCGACCTGAAAGCGCATGCGCCGCTTGGTGAGTGTCCCAACTGCAAGCGCCTGCTGATCGTGCTACCGTCGTAGAAGCGTTTTTAAGCCCCCTCTTTCTTTGTGTGTGGAAAGAGGGGGTTTCGTGTTCTCGTACTATCTTCCCGTACTATCTCCCAAACCCAAAAAAGCCCGCGGATGCGGGCTTTGCTTTTGGTGCCAAAGGGCAGTGCGGTCAATCGCGACGAGGGCAGAACCCACTGAGCGATTGAGGTGCGCTTTTACGCGCGCTCGACCTTGCCGGCCTTCATGCAGCTGGTGCAGACGTTCGCCTTGCGGACGCGGCCCTTCTCGTCGCGGATGGTGACCTTCTGGATGTTAGGACGGAACATGCGGTTGGTCACTCGATGGGAGTGGCTCACGCTACGACCGAAAGACGGTGCCTTGCCGCAAACTTCGCAAATCTTCGACATAATTCTCAACTCCGTGTACGTGCCGGTTAAAAACCGTTGATGACAAAAAAGCCTAACTACTATATCACAAACAGACAGCTCGTTTCAAGGACTTTTCGTGTGTAATAGCGGCCGCTGGGTTCTGGCAGCTATCGTGGGCGCTTTTCCTTGCGCTATACTGCCGTTTTGGATGATTACGCGCGGGCGATTAGGCTTCGCGCGTGTTGCGAAAGGAGCATCATGAGCACAACGATTCCTGGCAACCTGCATGTTGCCAACGACGTTCTGGCCGACATGGTCGGCAACGCGGCTCTCGAATGCTACGGCGTCGTCGGCATGGCGGCTCCGAACGCCGTCGACGGCATCGCGAAGATCCTGCCCGCCTCGCGCCTGCGCCGCGGCGTGGTCGTTTCGAGCACCGAGGCCGGGGTCCACGTCGAGCTTTACGTCGTCATCGAGTACGGCACGAACATCAGCGCCGTTTCCCAGAACCTCGTCGACCAGGTCACGTTCGCGCTCAAGGAGTACGCGCGCGTCCCGCTCGATGGCGTCGAGGTCCACGTGCAAGGCGTGAAGGTCCGCAAATAGCATCGTTTCTGCGGGTGCGCGCCGCATCGGCGTGCGGGCCTGCTTGTTAAGGAGATCGTTCCACTATGTCACAAACCTATACCGGATCAGATGTCCTTGCCGCCATTGCTTCGGCATCTGCCCAGCTCAGCGAGCGCAAGGAAGAGATAAATCGCCTGAACGTGTTCCCCGTTCCCGATGGCGATACCGGCACGAACATGTCGCTCACGCTGAAGTCGGTCGTCGACAACATTGCGAAGCTTCCCGCAAACGCGGGCGCAGCCGAGGTTCGTCGCGCCATCACCACGGGCGCTCTCATGGGCGCGCGCGGGAACTCCGGCGTCATCACCTCGCAGATTCTCCGCGGTTTGTGCGAGGGCTGCGCGGAGGCCGAGGAAGTTTCCACCGCGACGATCGATGCGGCGTTCTCCCGCGCGGTCGAGGTCGCTTTCCAGGCGGTACGCAAGCCGGTCGAGGGCACGATCCTCACGGTGGTGAAGGACATGGCCGCCGCTGCCAAGCACGCGCGCAAGAAGAAGCTCTCCGTCGACGAGGCGCTCGAGGCCATCGTCGAGGAAGGCTACGCCTCGGTGAAGCGCACGCCCGACCTGCTTCCGGTGCTCAAGGAGAACGGCGTGGTCGATGCCGGCGGCTTCGGCCTTGCCATCCTGGCTGACGCGTTCACCGCGGCGCTGCTCGGCAAGTCAGGCCCCCTCGGTGACGAGCTCGCGCTTGCCCGTGCAGGTGCTGCCCCGAAGGTCGCGATCGAGCAGATTAACGACTGGGAGGGCTCCAAGTACACCTACTGCAACGAGTTCCTCGTCGATTCCGACGTGCTCGACAAGGACGAGGCGCTCGACTTTTTGTCTACGATGGGCGACTGTGAGCTGTGCGTTGGCGAGAAGCCCAAGTTCAAAGTGCACGTTCACTCCAACACGCCCGACAAGGTGCTCCACTATTTCTTGGAGCGCGGCCAGATTTCGGAAGTCTTCATCCACAACATGAAGCTTCAGAGCGTCGAGCGCAACGAGAAGCTTGCAGCAGAGGAGCGCTCTGAGCACAAGCCGCTCGGATTCGTGGCGGTCGCCGCCGGCTCGGGCATGGCGAAGATCCTCGAGAGCCTGGGCGTCGACGTCGTGGTATCGGGCGGGCAGACCATGAACCCCTCGACGAAGGATTTGCTCGACGCCGTTGAGCGCGTGAACGCCGACGCTGTCATCATCTTGCCGAACAACTCCAACATCATCATGGCGGCCCAAAGCGCGGCGGGGTTGTCCGAGGTTCCCTGCGCCGTCGTTCCCACGAAGAGCGTGCCTCAGGCGTTCTCGGCGCTGTTCAGCGCTGACGAGACCGCGTCGCTCGAGGAAAACGTCGAGAACATGACGAGCGCGTTCGCCGACACGAAGACTGGCGAGGTCACCACGGCGATCAAAGACTCCAAGGACGCGCACGACAATCCCATCCACAACGGCGACGTCATCGGTATAGCCGACGGGTCGATCGAGGCTGTCGGCTCGAGCGTGGAGGATGTCGTGATGTCGCTGCTCGATACCATGGAGGCCGAAGATGCCGACACGTTGACGCTGCTTGCAGGCGAGGACTTCTCGGACGAGCAGCTGGATGCTTTGGTGGAGCGCATCGAGTCGCGCTTCGATGAACTGGAAGTCGACGCGCACCGCGGCGAGCAGCCGCTCTACCCGATCGTGTTCTCCGTGGAGTAGGCTGGCTTTTCAGATTGTTCAAACCGAGGCTGGCGGGCGAGGACTCGACAGCCTCGGCGCTTTTATCGGAGAAAGTGAGGGCTTCCGCGGCGGGCCTTCGAGCGCAGTTCCGCACGACGCGAACGGTCCAGTGGACCGTTCGCCAAAGCAGGACTGTTTGAGCACGAAGGTCTGCCGCGGAAGCTCGACAGGGTTCACCTTGAAGGATTATTTTGCCGGAAGCTTCCCACATACCCGATAGGCTGCAGGCTACGCTCGGGCTTGACGAGCCGGTGAGCCGCGTGCGCCTCGTGAGCCCCGCGCGTGCGAAGGCGCTCGAGAAGCTCGGCATTCGCACGGTCCGCGGGCTCATCACGCATTTCCCGCGGCGCTACATCGACCTTTCCGCCCGCGAGACCGCCGCCTCGGCGCGCATCGGTGAATCATGCACCATCGAGGGCGTGATCCACGACGTTAAGCTCAAGCGCCCGAAACCGCGCCTGACCTTGGTGGAGATTGGCGTCACCGATTCTACGGGCGTTGTGATCGTGACCGCGTTTCGCCAACCGTGGCTCGCCGAGCAGCTCTCCGCCGGCATGCGCGTGGCGATTGCCGGCAAAATCGAGTTCAACTACGGCTTTAAGCGAATGGTGAACCCGCAGATTCTCCCGCTCGAAGGGTCCGACGCGCCCGCGCACGGTCTCGTCATTCCCGTGCATCCTGCTGGCGAGAAGGTGACGCCGGCGCTGATGCGGCGCTTCGTGAGCAACGCGCTCGAGCTCGCCGAAGGCGTTCTCGACCCGATGCCGCTGGAGCTTCGCGTGAAGTATCGCCTGGTGAGCCGTCAGGTCGCGTTCCATGCGATTCACTTTCCCGAAAGCCTTGCCGAAGCCCATGAGGCGCGGCGCCGCTTGGCGTACGAGGAAGTGCTGCTGCTTGAGCTCCACCTCATGCAACAAGGGGCAGCTCGCAGCCGTGGCCATGTGCCCACGGCGCATGAGATCGCGGGCCCGCGCATGCAGGCGCTCGACGCGGCGATCCCGTTCACGCTTACCGACGAGCAGCAGCAGGCCCGACTCGATATTCTCGGCGAGATGGCGCAGCCGCATGCGATGAGCCGCATGCTCTTGGGCGATGTTGGCACGGGCAAGACCGTCGTGGCCGCGTTCGCCATCGCAGCTGCGGCCGATACAGGCGGGCAGGCGCTGCTTCTCGCGCCGACCGAGGTCCTCGCGCAGCAGCACGAGCGCAGCCTGGGGAAGCTCTTCGATGCGGCGGGAATCACCCATGCGGTGCTCACCGGGTCGACCTCGGAATCCGAGCGAGCGGAGCTGCTCTCCCGCCTCGCTGCGGGCAGCCTCGACGTGCTCATCGGCACTCACGCGCTGCTCGAGGATGATGTGCGCCCGAGCAACCTTACGCTCGCCGTGATCGACGAGCAGCAGCGCTTCGGCGTCGCCCAGCGCGCGAAGCTGCTCGCCAAGGGCGACGCGCCTGACGCGCTCTTCCTCACGGCGACGCCGATTCCGCGCACGCTCGCGCTCGCGTTGTTCGGGAACTTGACGCTCACGTACCTGAAGCATCGACCGCACGACGCGGCGCGCCGCACGACGCGCGTGCTCGCGAAGTCGGAGCGCGGGTACGCCTACGACGCCGCCCGCGAGGCGCTTGGGCGCGGCGAGCAGGTGTATGTCGTGTGCCCGCTTGTGGGCAAGGACACCCAGGAGCGCGACGCGATGGCGGGGGAGGGGGCCGCCGCATCGCGCGAGGAGCCTGACGGCGGGGCGTATCACCCGATGGTCGCCATTGAGGACGACGCTGACTTGGAACACGACGACGTGGCTGCAGCGACGCGCGAGGCGGAGATGCTCCAGGGGAGCACGTTTTTCGATTGGAGGGTCGAGCTTTTGCACGGTGGCTTGCCATCCTCCGAGAAGCAGCAGGTCATGCAGCGCTTCCATGATAATGAGACGCAGGTTCTGGTCGCCACCACAGTCATCGAGGTGGGCGTGGACGTTCCCAACGCGACCGTCATGATCGTGGAGGACGCCGACCGCTTCGGTCTCTCGCAGCTCCACCAGCTGCGCGGCCGCGTCGGTCGCGGCGAGAAGCCTGCCCAGGTGTTTCTTGTGTCCGCCTCGAAGCAAGACGTCGCCCTCGAGCGCCTTCGCGCGATGGAGACTTGCGACGACGGCTTTGAGCTCGCCCGCATCGACTTGTCGCTTCGTCGTGAAGGCGATATCCTGGGCAATCGCCAGAGCGGTGCCTCGGTGCTGAAGCTGGTGAACGTGGTGCGCGACGGGGGGCTTATCGAAGCGGCCCATGCCGACGCGCGCGAGCTTTTGGAAAACGACCCCGACCTTGACGCTCCCGATCACGCGGCGCTCGGGCGGGAAGTACGGTTGCTGCTCGGCGCCACACGCGCTGGGGAAGGCGGATAGCATGAGAATCATCGCAGGTGAATATCGTGGCCGCGTTATCAAGGCCCCTAAGGGGGATGGCACGCGCCCGACGACCGATCGCGTGCGCGAGTCGCTGATGAGCGCGCTTGCCTCCGCGCGCGGGGGCCTTGAGGGTGCGGTCGTGCTCGACGCCTTTGCAGGGTCGGGGGCACTGGGCCTCGAGGCTCTCTCCCGCGGCGCCGCATCGGCGTGCTTCTTCGAGCGCGACGGCGCGGCGGCGTCTGTGGTGTCCGGGAACATGCGCACGCTCGGCCTTGAACCGCGCCGCGCTCGCCTCGTGCGCGCCGATGTGCTCGAGAAGCCGCCTTCTCGCCAACGTCCCGCGTTCGACCTGGTGTTTCTCGATCCACCCTACGCGCTTGCCGCGGAGGAGTCCCTCAGGATGGTGGCGAACCTCGCGAAGACGGGGGCCGTCTCGGGCGACGCTATTGTGGTCTACGAGCATGCGCTCTCGACGAATGCCGATGCCGACGAGGCGGAGGCGGCGTGTGGGTTCGCGCTTTCTTCCCGCAAGAAATACGGCGAGACGGCGGTCGATATCCTGCGCTTGGCGGATACGCTCGGGTAGCGCGCGGCGGGCGCAATTATTATTTTGCGCCCGCGCCACGCCGAGGCTTATGAATGCTCTGTGGTGCGTTTTGCCAAATCAGGGCGTCGTGATATGATAAGTGGACTCATGTGCGCACAAAGCGCAGCACACGAAACGCAGATTACACGCTGCATAACAGCAGGTTGGAAGGAATAACATGGACGAAACCGGGGTCTTGGGTCTTCTCGAGGAACTCTCGATTTTGCTTGAGGATGCAAAGCCAGTTTTCGGCAAGAACAACCTTCGCCAGGTTGACGTGTCCGCCGCTTTCGAGATCATCGACGAGATCCGCGACACGTTCCCGAGCGAATTCGCACAGTCGCGCCAGATTGTGCGCGAACGTCAGAGCCTTCTCGATGATGCGGAAGCCGAAGCAAACCGCATGATCGAAGATGCGCGCAGCCAGGCGATGACCATCGCCTCCGAGCAGGAGATCGTGCGCATCTCCCAGCAGCAGGCCGACACCATCTTGGCCGATGCCCGCGAGCTTGAGCGTCAGACGCGCGCCGGCGCGGAAGACTACGCCGACGAGGTGTTCGGTCACGTCGAGCAGAGCCTCGATACGCTTCTCGGCAACGTGCGCCGCTGCCGCGATCGTCTGAACGCTGGGTCGACCAACGTCGGTCGCGGCTAATGGACGAGCTTTCCAGCGTCAGGAGCTCCCTGCGCGTCGTCTCAGGGGATTCGCTTTCCCTCGAGGTTCCCGCCGAGCTATTCTCGCCTGCAGAGTTCGCCCAGTTCGAGGGCACCGTTGCCGTTGATGAGTTCGAGTGTGGTCCCGACTCGTACCGCTTCAGCGAGCCGCTTTCGTGGCATGCCGACGTCTCCAACACAGGCGACGCGCTGCTCGTCACGGGGAGCGTCACAGGTGAGGCGCGCACCGATTGCGCGCGCTGCCTCGAGGACGCGGTCTTCGATGTCGAGGGCGAAATCGAAGGATACTTCCTGCTCGACGGCGCGGAGATTCCCGAAGGCGCCGACGAGGACGAGTTCGACCGTCTGCCTGCGAACCACGTGCTCGATATGGAGTCGCTCGTCGTTGCGGCCATCGTGTTCGAGCTTCCGCTCGTCCCTTTGTGCGACGAGGACTGCAAGGGCCTGTGCCCCACTTGCGGCGCCAACTTGAACGAGGGGCCGTGCGGGTGCGAGAAGGAGCAATCCGACGGGCCCGACGAGTTCGAGTTGGCGAAGAACCCCTTCGCGGCGCTTGCGAACTTCTCATTCGATTCCGACGAATCGGCCGATTAAGCTTAATCGCGTTCATTTTTCAGCGCGTCCGTCGAAATGGCGGGCGCGTTTTTTTAGCTGTTTCGAGCCCTCGCATCCCGAGAAGCTCCTCCGAGCCTCTCTTCCGCTCTCGCGCCCTCGCGCGCACCTTGCCCCCGAAGCCTTCCTCCTCGCCTTCGCCCCGCGCTTTTTCTCCTTGCGTTTGCTTAGCTCATCTCTGCGTTCGAGAGGCCGCGCTCGGCGACTTCCATCTGCGCGAACTCGATGAATCGCTTCTCCGCGCTGGTGAGTGCCGCGTTTTCGGAGTAGACCATGTAGAACGTGCGGTAGTTGTTCTCGTTCTCGATTTCAAGGCGGCACACATCGAGCTGGTCGAATATGGCGAGCCGTGGCACGACCGCGATGCCGAAGCCGGCAGCCACCATGCCGGTGACCGTATAGTCCTCGCGCTCCTCTGAAAGATAGCGCACCGACACCCCGGTGTCCGAGTACATCTTATCAACCGTCTGTCGAAGCCCCGTCCCTGGGGCGAACCCGACCTGCGGGTAGCGTGCCGCCTCGATAAGGTTCACGCTGTCCTTTCGCGCGAGCTCGTGGTCGCGGGGCGCGATGACGACGAGCTTCTGCTTCGCGACGGCGATATGCTTAAGCTCCTCGTTACTCACTCGCGAGCACAGCCCGATTCCCGATCGCCCTTCCTCGATGTCGGCCGCCACCTCGGACGCTATCCCTAGCCGTAAATCGAACTTGCATTCCTCATCGGGAAAGGCCTGCTTGAAACGTGCGATTGCGTTTGGGAGGAATATCGCGCCGAGGACGCGCATGAGCGAGATGCGCACGATCGAGGCGCCTCCTGCGATCGTCCGTGCGCGCGCTTTCCCGATGTCGAGCTCCTCGATTGCACGGTCGACGTGCTTGAGGTACTCCTCGCCGGCGGGCGTGAGGCGCACCCCGCGTGCAGTGCGCTCGAACAGCTTGATCTCCGTGCGCGCCTCGAGTTGCGATATCGCGTAGGAAAGCGCCGGCTGGCTGATGAAGAGCTGCTTCGCCGCGGCGGTGTAACTGCCGCACGCCGCGAGTGTCTGAAAGTATCTCAAGTGGTCGAAATCCATTGCCGTGAACCTTCTCGATTGTCTTTGCAACACTATCTTTCTTGAATCTACCAGGTATTATCAATTTCTTTTATAGCTCGTCCATCCATTCTATTGGATTTGCACATTCGTGTTGCGAAATAATGCGCCCTGTCTCGCGACGGGCAACACGAAACAGGGGAGAGATACCGGCGGCAGGAGGGAAACGCATGATCGCCGATGCGCGCCCGTCCCCCTCGCGGCTGTGGCCGCAGAACCAAGGAGGGCATGCATGGCAGCCTCATCGAAAACGCTCTCGAAAGAGCAAATCGCCAACCTATCCAAGCGGGAGAAGACGACGATCCTCATTGCGATCTTGTCGCTGTACTTCGTTGTCTGCTCGACGATGACCATCTCGCCGGCGTTGCAGACGCTCTACAACGCGTTCCCCGACTTCGACCGCACCACCGTCATGTACATCTACACGCTGCCTTCACTCGTGGGCATCCCGGTGACTATCTTGATCGGCCTCATCGCCGGTACCAAGGTGCGCTACCGCACTATCCTGCTTTCCGCGACGGCGCTTATGGTCGTTATGGGCACAGCACCGTTCTTCATCGATAACCTGTATGTCATCCTTGCGTGCCGCTTCCTGTTCGGCATCGGCCAGGCCTCCTGCCTCGGCGTCGAAGTGAGCCTTATGTACATGTTCTTCTCGGGCAAGGAGCTTGCTCGCTACATGGGCTTCACCCAGGTCGCAGGTTCTCTCGGCAACATCGTGTTCATGCAGATCGGTGGCATTTTGGCTACGACCGGCTGGCATATGGTCTTCCTCGCATACCTCATCGTCACCGTCGCCTTCGTGCTTGTACTGCTCTTCATGAAGGAGCCCGAATTGAGCGCTCCCGCGAAGAAGGAGCAGGCCTCCGACGCCGCCGCAGGCACCGCTTCCGCCAAGAAGGACCGCATCCCGCTCGCTTCCTGGGTGTGCATCTTCCTCGTGTTCTTCTTCACCCTCGTGTTCCAGGGCTTGACCGTGAGCCTCTCCTCGCTTGTGAGCGAGCTCGGCATCGGCGATGCAGCCACGACCGGCACCCTCTCTTCCATCTCCATGGTGTTCGGCATGATCGTGAGCGCATTCTTCGGCCCGATTTTCGGCGTGACCAAGCGTTTCGGCGGCCGCGTGCTCTGCCTGTTCGGCATGGCCGCTGCGTTTCTCATCATGATCAACATGCGCTCCTTCGTCGGTATCGCTGCCTCGATGTGCCTGTTCAGCTTCTTCGGCCTGCAGGTCATGATCAGCTCCATGGCGTCTGCCGCCAACGGCGCGCCCGACTCCGTGAAGGGCAAGATTGGTGCCTTCTGCCAGACCGGCGTGAAGATTGCCGTGTTCATTGTGTCCTACTACACCGCCGCCTCGCTTGCCGTGGCCCCCGCGACCGGCCTGTATGCCTTCGCCCCCTCGGCTGCCCAGTACTCCGCTGACCTCTGGACGGGTGCGCTTCTCTGCATCATCTGCGGTGTTGTCGGAATCGTGGCGCTCGTGGCCAAGAAGGGGAAAGGCTTGAAGGCAGTAAAGACCGAGACTGCGAGCAAAGCCGCTTAAATCTTTCGAGGAAAAGAGACGATTGGAATGACTGAAGAAATGAACGAGGCGCCCTTCAAGGCTGTCGATATGTCCCAGTTCAAGCGCACCTATCTCGACATTCCCTACGCCGATGCGCACGAGCGCGAGAAGCTCGACCTCGTGCTTCCCGACGAGGGCGAGGGCCCCTTCCCGGTGCTCGTTGTCGTGCACGGCGGCGCATGGAAGTTCCGCTTCAAGCGCGCGGACAACATCGCGGCGCTTTTCCAGGCGGCCTCGCAGGGCTATGCGGTCGCGAGCGTCGGGTATCGTTTGAGCTCGCATGCGAAGTGGCCTGCCCAGGTCAATGACGTGAAGGCGGCAATTCGCCACCTTCGCAATCATGCCGAGGAATATCATCTCGACCCCACATGCGTGATCGTGTGCGGAAACTCATCGGGCGGGCATATCGCCCAGGCCGTCGCTACGACCAACGACGACATCGACTTCGAGGACTGCATGCTCGGCGACAGCGGCGACTCGTCGGTCCAGGGCTGCTTCTCGATGTACGGCGTGTCCGACATCTACGTTTGCGAGCACCAGACGGGCCATCGCGACGATGGGGACAACCCGATGTCTCCCCCCGACCAGTTGATGGGCTTCTGCATCGTGGCAGAGCCGGAAGAGCGCTGCGAGATGGCGAGTTCCGTTAAGGCCATCAAACGTCGTCCCGACAAGGTGCCCCCGATGCTCATCCAGCATGGAACGGGCGATGTGGTTGTTCCCTTCGAACAGTCGGTGGCGCTCTACGAGACGCTGCAAGGGCTTAGCGATGGTGGGTGCGTCGCGTACCGCTCAGCCGACCCCCACAAAGAGTACAAGCTGCTCAAAGACGAGCTTGCCGGCAAGCGTGCGGTTCTCGAGCTCGTGGAGGGAGCCGAGCATGGTGACGAGTGGTTCAAGACATCGGAGAACATGGATCGCTTCCTCGACTTCGCCGACGAGATCTCGGGAATCGATCGCAGTGCTCACCCGCGCACGCCGCTTCCCAAGATCGAGCTTGTGCCGTCGTATCTGTAGGAAGGTTCGAGGCGTAGCGCGGCTCGCGAGTCTGCGGGCCTGCGGGAGCGCCTCAATATGGTGGGGGCGCGGCTCTCTGCGGCTGCGAATAGGCGAGGGCGCGCGCTGTGCGAACGGTGCGCGCCCTTGTTTTGTCGCGGTGTCTGCGTTTTTCTGCGCATTATGTGGTAAGCTGAGGTGGAAACGCGCACAAGGCCTTGCGCCGTTCGTTTCTCTTTGCTATCATATCTCTTCGCGTGTTTACCCAGTGATAAGCGGGCGGTTCGGAAATCCGTCCGATGTTTTACAAAGGAGCTAGATCATGGCAGTACCTAAGCAAAAAACGGGTCGTGCAAGCACCCATACTCGTCGCAGCGCTAACGACCGCATCGACGCACCTTCTCGTTCCGTGTGCCCGCAGTGCGGCGAAGTGAAGCTTCCGCATCGCGTGTGCCCGAACTGCGGCTTCTACAAGAACCGCGAAGTTATCGAGACCGAATAGCGGCTTGCGGGCTCGCCGAGTCCGACCTAGCTTCTTAACATAGGCAAGCCTGGAGCCTCCCATTTCCGTGCGCCCTTGCGCGCGGACGGGAGGCTTTTTCACGAGGTGGGTGCAATCGCGTCTGCCGGATAGGAGTTCACCTTGGGAAGGAAATCTCGCGAACTGGCCGCTGCGCGCGCTGCGGCCGAAGCGTTTCCCGGAACCGTTCTTGCAGTTGACGCTATGGGCGGCGACAACGCGCCCTCCGTCGTGCTCGAAGGTGTCGCTGCAGCGCTTGAAGCCGATCCTGCGCTCAAGATCGTTTTGTGCGGGCCTGACGAGGTGGTGACCCCGTTCGCCGCGAACCATGAGCGCTGTAAGGCGCACGTTACCACCCAGGTGATCGATATGGGCGAACACCCCGCCCGCGCCGTGCGACAGAAGAAGGACTCCTCGATCGTGGTCGGCTGCCGTTTGGTGAAGGAAGGCCAGACGGCGGGCTTCTTCTCCGCAGGGTCTACGGGCGCATGCCTCGCCGCTGCAACCCTCGTGGTCGGGCGTGTGAAGGGCGTGCAGCGCCCGGCTCTCGCCATGCCCCTTCCCGCGCCGTCCCACCCGGTCCTTCTGTGCGACGTGGGCGCGAATGCCAACTGCAAGCCTGCCTATCTCGTGCAGTTCGCCCGCATGGCGGGCATCTACGCCGAACGCATCTTGGGTATCCCGAATCCGCGCATCGGCCTTCTCAACATCGGCGAGGAGGAGGAGAAGGGCAACGACCTCGCGATCAAGACGCATGCGCTCATGGCCAAGCAGGTGCCAGGCTTTGCGGGCAACGCCGAGGGACGCGATATCCTTACGGGCGATTTCGACGTCGTGGTGTGCGACGGCTTCACCGGCAACGTGACCCTCAAGACCATTGAGGGCACGTCGAAGGTGCTCTTCAAGATGGTGAAGGAAGCCATGATGTCGTCTGCGAAGGCGAAGATCGGCGCGCTCGCGCTCAAAAGCGAGCTTTACGAGCTGAAAGACCGCATGAGCGCCGACACCTACGGCGGCGCTCCGCTTCTGGGCTGCAAAGGCGCCGTCGTCGTTGGACACGGGTCCTCGAATGCAAAGGCGGTGAAGAACGGCATCCTCGTGACCGCTCGCGCCGCCCGGGAGAATGTTTCTGAAATAATCGCGCAGACGCTCGCAGGCTCTGACGCAAGTAATTCTGAACAGGTAGAATAAACGTTTAAGCAATCAGAAGCCACGGGAATCGCAAGGTGGTCGGATATCAGCATGTCGATGACTGAAGAACAGCAGGAAAAGCTCGCACGCGCCCAGGAAATCTTGGGCTACGAATTCAAACAGGAGCAGCTGCTCCTCTCGGCAATCACGCACCCTTCGGCGACGGAGGGCCGCCCGGTCAAATACTCCTACGAGCGCCTGGAGTTCTTAGGCGACTCCATCGTGGGCGCCATCGTCGCGGCGATCGCGTTCGACAGCTTCCATGAGATCGACGAGGGCGGGCTCACCCGCATCAAGGTGGCGCTCGTCGCGGGCTCGAGCCTGTCGGATGTGGCCGCGAAGCTTGGTTTCGCCGACATCATCGTGTTCGGGTCCTCCGAGACGGGCACGGGCAAGCGAGGCCTTCATTCCGCGCTCGAGAACGTCTACGAGGCGGTCGTTGCCGCGCTCTACCTTGACGGCGGAATCGACGCTGCAGTGAAGTTCGTGCGCCGCACGCTCATCCCGCATATGTCGCTCGATCTGGCCGCGCAGCCCGAAAACCCCAAGAGCGCCCTTCAGGAGAAGCTGCAGGAGGACGGCATTACGCCGACTTACAAGCTGATCGAAACGCAGGGCCCGCCGCACGACCGCACGTTCGTCGCTCAGGTCTACGCGGGTGACCAGGGACTTGCCCGCGGCACCGGTCGCACGAAGAAGGAGGCTGAGAGCCAGGCTGCGAAGAGCACGCTCGCGCGTCTCGGCGAGTTCTTCGGGCTCGGCCTGACCGAGGAAGAGCGCGCTGCCAAGGAAAAGGCCGCGGCGCAGGCCAAGGCCGAGAAGGCAGCCGCCCGAGCCGCCAAGGAGGAAGCTGCAGCGCATGCGAAGGCCGAAAAGGCCTCCGAGCGCGCCCGCATCAAAGCTGAGAAGGAAGCCGCACGCCTTCAGAAGAAGCAGGGCTAGCGAATGCACCTCAAATCCCTCGTCCTCAAGGGCTTTAAGTCCTTTGCCGATAGAAGTGCGCTCACGCTCGAGCCGGGCATCACGGCGATCGTGGGTCCGAACGGATCGGGCAAATCGAACATCTCGGATGCCGTGCTGTGGGTGCTCGGCGAGCGCAACGCCAAGCATCTGCGCGGACAGGCCATGGAAGACGTCATCTTCGCCGGCTCCTCCGCCCGACGCGCGGCGGGGCTTGCAGAAGTCGACTTGGTGCTCGACAACTCCGACGGCACGCTTCCCGTCGACTACGACGAGGTCGCGATCACGCGCCGCATGTACCGCTCGGGAGAGAGCGAATACCTCATCAACGGCACGGTTGCGCGCCGTATGGACGTGCTCGACATTCTTCACGACTCGGGACTTGGGACGGGCACGCACTCGATCATCTCGCAGGGCAGCCTCGACTCCATTTTGCAATCGAAGCCCGAAGACCGCCGCGCGCTCATCGAAGAGGCCGCGGGAACGCTCAAGCACAAGCAGCGCAAGGCGAAAAGCGAGCGCAAGCTGGCCCAGATGGACCAGCATCTCGCGCGCGTGCGCGACGTGACCACCGAGGTCGAACGTCAGCTGAAACCGCTCGAGCGCAAGGCGAAGCGCGCCCGCACCTACATCGGGCTTTCCGCCGAGCTCTCCGATCTGAAGCTCAAGCTTGCCGTTGACGACTTGCGCCAGCTTCAGGAAAAGCACGCTGCCGCCACGGCGCGCGAGGAAGCCGTTGCTGCCGAGCTCGAGGCGAAGCGCGCGGAGATTTCAGCTGCGGAAGCTGCTGTAGAGGCGCTGCAGGAGAAGATTCGCCAAGAGGGAGCGAGCGCCGGCGAGCTTACACGCCAGCATCGCCAGGCTTCGGGCGCCGTTGAGCGCATCGAGTCCGCTGAGCTCGTCATGCGCGAGCGCAAGCGTGCAGCGACCTCCCGTGCGGGCGAGCTTGCGGTGTCGCTCGAGGCGAACGCCGCTCGCACAAAGACTGCCCAAGCCGACCTCGATGCGGCAAACGCCCAGCTTGCAAGCGTGCAGGCCGATCGTGCGCAAGCTGAAGAAAAGGTGTCGCGGCTCGCTGCCGACCATGCGGACGTGACGTCGAGGCGCGCCGAGACCGAGAAGCGCGCAACCGAGCTCGGCCGCGCGAGCCGCGATTTGGAATCGCGCATCAACTCGGCCCGCGCCAAACACGCCGAGCTTAAAGAGGCCCTCACGAACGGGCTCGCGCACATGAAGATCATCGAGGGGCACACCCAGGAGCTGACCCTTCAGTTCGACCGCGCCCAGGCCGAGGCTTCCCAGGCGGAGGCCCATGCCCGAATGCTCGCCGAAGAGCTCTCGGCCCTTGAGCAGGTCGAGAGGGAATCCCGCATGCGCGTGGGCGAGGCGATGCGCGCTGCCGAGTTGGCGCGTGCCGCCCGCGACGAGGCGAGCGACGCCGAGCGCGCCTGCGCTGCATCAATCGAGGCGTTGCGCGAAGTTGAGCGGGCATCCGCGAAGGCCCAGGGCCCGGCGCTCGAATGGCTCGCGAGCAATGCTGCCGCCTTCGATGCCGCAGTCGCGCCGCTTTCTCACGAAATCTCTGCTCCCGAAGGCCAGGAGGCACTCGTCGAGCACCTTCTCGGCGCCGACGTGGCAGCGCTCCTCGTGGCTGACGGATCGCATGCGGCAAGCATGGTCGCCGCGCTCGCCGCCGAAGGGAAAAGCGGTGAGGTGACGCTTGTCTTGCGCGACGATGCGAACGGGGTTTCCGCGCCCGATGCCTCAGCGCGATCCGCGAATGCGTTGGGCCGGGCGCTTCTCGAGGGGCTTTCGTTCCCCGAGTCGTCCGCTCGTGCGGTTCGCGCGCTCCTTGGCGATGTCGTCGTGTGCGAAAACCTTGAGGAGGCGCTCGCTGCCCATGAGGCCGACACGCTCGGCCTGCGCTTCGCCACGCCCGACGGGTGCATCGTGTGGCCGACGGGCAAGGTGGTCGCAGGTCGCCATGTCGACGACGGGGGACAGGGCGCCCTCGCGCGCGCTCGCAGGCTTGAGGAGCTTTCTCGCGAGCTTGTCACCGCGAGGGAGGAGGCGCAAAAGGCGAAGGAGGCTGCCGATGCCGCCGACGCTGCCCTGCGCACGGCGCAAGGGGAAAGCCTCGCGAAAAGCCAGGAGCTCGCTGCTGCCAAGGGCAAGTCGGACGCCGCTCGCGCTGCCGCCGACGCTGCCGCGCAGAAGCTCACTTCGACTCGCCACGAGCTCGAGAACGTCGAGCGGCAACGCTCGGAGGCGGAGCAGGTCATCGCGAAGGCCCGTCCCGACGTGGAGGAGTATGCGCGATTGGCCGACGAGCTCGGGCACGAGCTGGAAGGCGTGAAGGAAAGTCTTGCCGCCGCGCTCGACGCCGCCGCCCCCTTGCGCGATGCCGCCCAGCAGGCAACCGATGCGCTCTCCGAAGCACGCCTCGCCGCAGCGACGCTTGTGGAGCGCGAGACCTACACTGTCCGCGTCCGCGATGCGCGCGCAGGGGAGCTCGCTCAGCTTGCCGCTCAGGCGAAGACGCAGCGTTTGGCCCATCGTGCGAAGGAGCTTTCCGCATCCCGCATCGAGCCTCTGCTTGCGGTGTTCGAGGAGCTCGCGCAGAGCGCCCGCCGCTGGACGGTCGACTTGGAAGACAAGGCAACGCAGGCGCAGGATTCCCAGTCGGGGCTGCACGCCCAGGCGAACGAGGCGCGGGTGAAGGCGCGCGCGGCTCACGACGCCTACGACGCGGCCAGTGAGCGCATGAGCGCTGCGCGTGTGGACAAAGGACGTTTGGAGGTGCAGGTCGAGGCTGCGGTCAACGAGATTGTCCACGGTTGCCGCACGCCGCTCGAGACGGCGCTCGCCTGCCCTGAGCTCGAGAATCGCCACGAAGTGGAGGACGCCGCCTTCAAGCTGCGCCGCCGCATCGCCAACCTGGGCACGATCAATCCCGACGCCGCTGACGAGTACGACGCGCTCAAGGTGCGCTACGACTATCTGGCAAGCCAGCTTGCCGACCTCGACGGCGCGCGCAAGGCGCTCGCGAAGATCAACCGCGTCATCGATGCGCGCATGAAGGACGATTTCGCGAGGACCTACGAGGCGGTAAACGCCAACTTCAAGGAAATCTTCTCCACGCTGTTTCCCGGTGGCACGGCGCATCTGTCCCTCGTCGATCCCGACGACATGGAGAACACGGGCGTGGAGGTCTCGGCGCAGCCGCGCGGCAAGCGCATTACGAAGATGTCGCTCATGTCCGGCGGCGAGAAGTCGCTCACCGCGATTGCTCTTCTGTTCGCGGTGTATCGCATTCGCACGACGCCGTTCTACATCTTGGACGAGGTCGAGGCTGCGCTCGACGACACGAACCTGCGCCGCCTTATCGCGTTCGTGGAATCGCTTCGCGGCACCACGCAGCTCATTATGATCACGCACCAGCGTCGTACGATGGAGACCGCAGACGTGCTCTTCGGCGTCTCCATGCAGGCCGACGGCGTGACCAAGGTCATCAGCCAGAAGCTCGATAGGGCCCTGCAGTACGCCGAGTAAGGAACTTGCAAGGGGTCCATCGCCTTCGTTTTAGCTTGGCAGCAGGCTTGCGCGAACCCAACGGGGGAGTCCGACGAGACTCTCCCGCATACCAAGGAGAGACTTTCCGCGCCTTGCTGATTTGCCGCAGTTGGGGGAAATGCTCTCTTTTCCCTACCGTTTATGAAGAAATCCGACTACTTTACTGGCAGAATTTCTCCATTTATGATTCACAATCCACGTTTCTGCGCTAAAGTGTATGGATACGAATTGCCTAGTGATTGCTAGGTGTTCGTTCGGACGCGTGGGTATGGGAGCCTGCGCAGGCGGCTTGCCGAATGGCTGGCTGAAATGGGAAGGGAGTATTCAGATGGAAGAGAACAAGCTCAAGTTCAGCAGGCGCCAGTTCATGGGGCTGCTCGGAACCGCAGTTGCGGGAACCGCCATGATGGGCATGGTTGGTTGCTCCGGCGGGGGGTCCGAGAAGAAGGGTGACGGCAAGGCCGCTTCCGGCGACAAGGCCGCCGACAGCATCACCTACAGCTTGACTGCCGATCCCCGCGCCCTCGATCCGGCGTATTTCGACGACGGCGAGTCCGCGGTTGTGTGCTGCAACATTTACGAGGGCCTCTATGGTTTCGCTGAGAAGAACGCGGAAGTCAAGCCCCTTCTCGCCACCGAGTTGCCCGAGATTTCCGACGATGGTCTCATCTACACCATCAAGCTGCGCGAAGGCGTGAAATTTCACGACGGCACCGACTTCAACGCCGACGCCGTGAAGACCTCGATTGAGCGTTTGCTCGAGCCGAACCGCAACTCCGACCAGCCTTATGCCTCCTTCGTGTTTGGCGAGGAAGCTGCGAATTCCGGCGTGAAGACCGTCGAGGCGGTCGACGCCACCACCGTGAAGATCACGATGCGCGCGGCGAACACCTCGTTTTTGAAGAACCTGGCCATGGCCCTCGCGTCTCCGATTGTTTCCCCGAAGGCCATTGAAGCAGCCTCCGCTGGCTCCGCTATCACCACACCCTGTGGTACCGGCCCCTATAAGTTCGTTGACTGGACGAAGTCCGCTTCCGTAACCCTCGAGGCCAATGAGGATTACTGGGACAAGGATAATGCTCCCAAGACGAAGAACATCATCTTCAAGATCATCGCCGAGGGCAACACCCGCATCACTTCGCTGCTGAACGGCGAGTGCGACATCATCTCGTCGGTCGACCCGTCTTCGGCAAACCAGATCACCGACGGTGGCTACGAGCTGTTCTCCGAGGATGGCATGACCATCAATTACATGGCGTTCAACACGGACGAGGGCGGCATCTGCGCCGACAAGGAAGTCCGCAAGGCCATCGCCCAGGCAATCAACGTCGAGGAAATGGTTTCTGCAATCTACGGCGAGTACGCTTCTGTCGCGAATTCCGTCATGCCGCTTTGGATGGCGCCTTACGACAAGGACGTCAAACAGACCGCATACGACCCCGATGCCGCGAAGGCAACCCTCGCTGCTAAGGGAGTCACCAAGCTCGCTTGCATCACCTACTCCACCGCTCGTCCGTACAACGCAAAGGGCGGCGTTGAGCTCGCTAACATGGTTCAGGGCTATCTGTCCAAGGTCGGCGTCGATGTGGAGATCACCCAGTACGATTGGACGACTTACAAGTCCAAGGTGCAGACCGATCCCTATGACATCTGCTTCTACGGCTGGACCGGCGACAACGGCGACCCGGACAACTTCATGAACCTGCCTGCGGACTCCAACAGGTCCATGAACGTTGCCCACTGGGATAACGAGGAATACAAGGCTCTCATCGCAAAGGGTATTGCAACGCCCGACGGCGACGAGCGCGATGCCATCTACAAGCAATGCGAGGAAATGATGGCTGAGGAGCAGCCGTGGTTGCTCATCTCCCACTCCAAGAATCTGCTCGGCTATAGCCCGAAGGTGAAGGGTTTCTATTATCACCCGACGGGAGTCGCGTTCTTCAAGGGCGTTTCCAAGGAAGCGTAGCGCTTTCCCGGCATTTTGCCTTCACGGTGCGCGGGGCGGTCTCTTTGCTGCCCCGCGCACCTTTTCAGCGCAGCGGCGGCTTGCCTTGAGCTGAATCTTGCCGATTCGGTTCAGGGCAGGATCGCGTGACCTGCGTATCGCGGCCCTTCCAGACGAGACGATTTGGGCCGCATCTTCGAAAGGACAATGGTGCTTAAATACATCCTCAAAAGAATCCTTATGGTGATTCCCGTGCTGCTGGGTGTGACGATCATCATCTTCTTCATCACGCGCGTTCTCGCCTCCGACCCGGCTCCTGTGGTCTTGGGAGAGCATGCGACGGCGGAGGCGATGGCCGCATGGCGGGCCGACTACGGCCTCGATGATCCCATCTGGATGCAGTACGTCAACTTCCTGGTATCGGCGATCCAAGGTGATTTGGGAACGTCGTACTACACGCACACGCCCGTCGCGTCTGAGCTTGCAGCGCGCTTCCCAGCAACCGCCGAACTTGCGTTGTGCGCCATTATCGTGGCTTCCATCTGCGGTATTGCGCTTGGTGTGCTCGCTGCGGTGAAGAAGAACAAGCTTGCCGACAACGCTTCGATGGTGCTTGCGCTCATCGGCGTGTCGATGCCTGTTTTCTGGTCGGGCATTCTGCTCATCTTGCTGTTCTCGGCGACGCTGCATATCCTGCCGTCCTCCGGTCGCGTGACGCCGCTTTTGCAGCCGACCGGCGGTACGGGCTTCTTCATCTTCGATACCATCGCGAAAGGCGATTTCGAAGCGCTTGGCGATGTGCTTGTCCACCTTGTCCTACCGACGGTTACGCTATCGCTTTACTCCATGGCCATCATCACGCGCATGACGCGCTCTTCGATGCTCGAAACGCTCAACGCTGATTATATCCGCACGGCGCGCGCGAAGGGGTTGGCGAAGCGCTCGGTGAACGTCAAGCATGCGCTGCGCAATGCGATGCTTCCCGTGTCAACCGTTATCGGCTTGCAGTTAGGAAGCTTGCTTGGCGGCGCCTTGCTTACCGAAACCGTGTTCGCCTGGCCGGGCATCGGCAAGTTCGCCGTTGACTGCGTATTGAAGAGCGACTTCCCGGTGGTACAAGGCGTGGTGCTCCTGGTTGCCGTTATCTTCGTCTTCATGAATCTGCTTGTCGACATCATCTACGCATGGCTCGATCCGCGTATTAAATACGGCGCGAAGGAAGAGGGGTGATAGGCATGAGCAAAAAAACCGTTCTGGCAACACAGGGCGCTGCAGGCGAAGTGACGAACAGCCAAGCCCAGCAGCCTGTCGAAAAGCGCGAGAGCATCTGGAAAGACGTGCTTGACGGCATCGTCTCGAACAAGGCGGCCCTTGTGTCGGCCATCTTCATCTTGCTCCTTGCGCTGATTGCGATTGTGACCAAGCTCGTTCCGGGCATCCTGCCCTACGATCCCTATGAGCAGAACCTTGCTGAATCCGTGCAAGGCCCCTCGGCTGCGCATTGGTTCGGAACCGACATCCAGGGCCGCGATATCTTCTCGCGTGTGCTTGTGGGCACGCAGATCACGCTCGTCGTGGGCCTTGCCGCTGTGGCTATATCGCTTACCGTTGGCGTTCTGCTTGGCGCGATTGCGGGCTACAAGGGCGGCAAGTGGGATACCGTCATCATGCGCATCATGGACATGATGCTCGCTATTCCGTCGATTCTTCTCGCCATCGCTATCATGGCTGCGCTTGGCCAGGGCATCGAGAAGGCGGTTGTGGCTATCGGCCTGGTCGCTATTCCCGAATATGCTCGCATCGTTCGCTCCGAGATTCTCGCAATCAAGGAGAACGATTACGTGGCAGCTGCCCGTGTGATCGGCGACTCGAACTTCGCAATCGTGTTCCGCCATGTGCTTCCGAACGCGCTGCCATCGATTATCGTGCGTGCAACGCTCGGCATTTCCTCGGCTATCCTCGACTGTGCGGCGCTCGGCTTCCTCGGTCTGGGCGTGCAGCCGCCCGATGCCGAATGGGGCGACATGCTCGGACGCGGCCGCAACGAGCTCTTCCGCGCTCCGTGGCTTATGATTTTCCCTGGTCTCGCCATCACGCTTACTGTGCTTGCATTCAACCTACTCGGCGACGGTATTCGCGACGGTTTGGATCCGAAGTCGAGGAAGAGGTAGCCCGATGTTGCTTGAAGTGAAGAGCCTCTGCACCGAATTTCCGGTGAAACGCGGCGTGGTCCGCGCAGTTGACGACGTGAGCTTTGAAGTCAGCGAAGGCGAGATTTTGGCTATCGTGGGAGAGTCCGGTTCGGGCAAATCCGTCACAAGCCTGTCCGTCATGGGCTTGCTTGCGGAGCCCGGTCATGTTGCCGGCGGCGAGATGACCTTCGACGGGAAAGACCTCGTCCATCTCTCCGAGAAGGAATATCGCGAGATGCGCGGCAACGATATGGCCATGATTTTCCAAGAGCCCATGACCTCGCTCAACCCCGTGTACCGCATCGGCGATCAGATCGTCGAGGCTATCCGCACCCACGAGAAGGTTTCGAAGAAAGAAGCGCTCACGCGCGCTATCGACCTTCTCCGCAAGGTCGGCATCCCCAGCCCTGAGGCGCGTGTGCGCGATTATCCGCATCAGATGTCGGGCGGTATGCGCCAGCGCGTCATGATTGCCATGGCGCTCGCCTGCAATCCCAAGCTTCTCATTGCCGACGAGCCCACAACGGCGCTCGACGTGACAATCCAGGCGCAGATCCTCGACCTGCTTCGCCGCCTTCGCGAGGATACCGACATGGCCGTTCTTCTGATCACGCACGATCTCGGTGTCGTCTCCGAAATCGCCGACCGCGTTGTGGTCATGTACTGCGGCCAGGTGGTCGAAGAGGCCGAGGTGCGCTTGCTGTTCGACAATCCGATGCATCCCTATACGCTTGGCCTTTTGAAGTCCATTCCTCGGTTGGAAGATGACGACAGCAAGCGTCTCTATATGATCAAAGGCATGGTCCCCAATCCGCTCGAGATGCCCCCGGGATGCCACTTCTCCGACCGCTGTGATAGCTGCATGCAGGTTTGCCGCGAGCGGATGCCTGAGTTGGTGCAGGTGGGCGACCATAAGGTTCGCTGCTTCCTCTACGAGGAACAGGATGGCCATGCGAAAGATGCCGCCGAGGTGAAGGCGAACGAGGAAAAGGCTCGCGAGGCTGTCGAGGCGGCGCGTGAGGTTTCGACCGCCGAAGCGCTTATCGAGGGCGATGTGGCGCGGGAGGCCGAGGAGGGAGGCGCTGATGAGCGATAACGGAAATATTGCGAGCCCTGAGCTGCGCAACGATGACGTGCTGCTCGATGTGCAGCATCTGACGAAGCTCTTCGCAGCTGAGACGAACTTCTTCGGCAAGGCGACGTCTTATGTGCATGCGGTGGACGACGTAAGCTTCCAGATTAAGAGGGGAGAGGCGTTCGGCCTTGTGGGCGAGTCTGGGTGCGGCAAGACCACCGTTGGCAAGATGCTCGTGAACCTGCTTCGCCCCACGAGCGGCAAGATTATCTTTGACGGTAAAGACCTCACCGCGATGAAGGACTCCGAGCGCAAGAGCTACTGCAAGGACATCCAGCTCATCTTCCAGGACCCCTATGCTTCCTTGAACCCGCGCATGCGCATCGGTGACATCATCGCCGAGCCGATGATTGCAAATAACATCGTTCCAAAGGACAAGGTCGAAGCTCGCGTGAATGAGCTTTTGGAATGCGTCGGCCTGGCAAATTATATGCGCAACCGCTATCCGCACGAGTTCTCTGGCGGCCAGCGCCAACGCGTTGGTATTGCCCGCGCGCTCGCCGTGAACCCCAAGCTCATCGTTTGCGATGAGCCAGTCTCCGCGCTCGACGTCTCCATTCAGGCTCAGGTTCTCAACTTGCTCGACGATCTTAAAGAGGAGTTCGGCTTAACCTACCTGTTCATCGCGCATGGCTTAAACGTCGTGAAGCATGTTTCCGATCGCGTGGGTGTTATGTATTTGGGCAGGATCATGGAGATTGCCCCGAAGCGCTCGCTTTATGCCGACCCGTTGTCCCCCTACACGCAGGCGCTGCTTTCCGCTATCCCTGCGGTCGATTCGAAATCGAAGCGCGAGCGCATCATCTTGCAAGGTGATGTTCCCTCCCCGATCGACCCGCCCCCGGGATGCCGTTTCGCGGGCCGCTGCTTCAAGCGCCTCGGCGTATGCGGGAACACGGTTCCCGAGCTGCGCGAGGTGAAGGAAAACCATCGGTGTGCCTGCCACCTGTACGACCCCGAGCTTCCTCCAACGGAGGAGATGACTCGCGCGGTTCGTTAATTCGCGCTTCCGCCTACGTGTTGTCAACGCCCTCGGCATTTTCGGATGTCGGGGGCGTTTCTTTGCTATGCTGTGATACAGAAGATTCCGAGGCGCATTCCTGCCTCTTCGTTTTCCTGAAAGGATAGTATATGGGCTTTTTCGATCGCATCAGCGAGGGCCTTGCGCGCTCACGCGATAAATTTAAGGAGCAGATGAACGTCCTGCTCGACCGCGGACCGGATTTGGACGATGAGTTTTGGGACGGGCTCGAGGAGACGCTCATCTTAAGCGATGTCGGCGCTCCGGCAGCGAGCTCCATCGTGGAGAACCTGCGCGACCAGGCGACGCGCAAGGCGCTTCCCGACGCCTATGCCGTGCTCGATATGTTGAACGAGCAGATTGCGAGCACGTTCACCGAGGGCGGGGAAGAGGTCTTCGGCGGCGACCCCGCGCTCGTGCTCTTCGTGGGCATCAACGGCACGGGCAAGACGACGACCGTCGGAAAGCTTGCCAAGGAGGCCTCCGATGCGGGCCGCAACGTTATCTTGGGCAGCGCCGATACCTTCCGAGCCGCCGCGATCGAGCAGCTCGAGGTCTGGGCTCGCCGCGCCGATGTCGAAGTGGTCGAGCGTGAGCGGGGAAGCGACCCTGCGAGCGTGTGCTATGCCACGATCGAGCGCGCGGAGGAAACGGGTGCGGATTTGGTGCTCATCGACACTGCAGGCCGCCTGCACACGTCTGCCGACCTCATGCGCGAGCTCGAGAAAGTCGTGAACGTCGTGCGCAAGCGCTCTCAGCTGCCGGTCTACACCGTGCTCGTCATCGATGCGACGACCGGCCAAAACGGCTTGCAACAGGCGCGCGAGTTCAACAATGCGCTTTCTCTTGACGGCATCGTCGTCACCAAGCTCGACGGCACGGCGAAGGGCGGCATCGCGCTTGCCGTGAGCCACGAGCTTGAGCTTCCTGTGCTGAAGATCGGCGTGGGCGAGGGCATGGACGACTTGAAGGACTTCGACGCGCACGACTTCGCGCGCGCCCTTATAGGCGACTTCGACGAGCGTGAGGCGTAGCGGTTCTTCCCATTTCGGCATCCGATGCGCGGCAACCCTGGCAACGCGTTTAATACTCGGGAATCAAAAAACGCTCGGCCCTTGCGGACCGAGCGTTTTTTCATGCAAGCAAGGTTGTTCTGAGAGTACTTAGAGCAGATCGTTGTAGCAAGAGTTCGCGATGACCTGTGCGGCCATAGCGCGGCTGAGAATGGTGTCAGCCTGGACGTAACAGGTGCCGTCAACGTCGACGCCGGTGATGATCTTGTTAGCAACGGCCCAGTTGGCAGCTGCGGTGTAGAACTTTCCGTCCTCGACGTCAGCGAAGCCGGTTTCGTTCTTCGCGGTTGTGAAGTCAACGCCAGCGGCCTCGGGGTCGACGATGCGATGGAGCACGGTGACGAACTCGGCGCGGGTAAGCTCATTGCTCGGCCCGAAGAGGTCGGTGTCGGCATAGCCGGTCATGTACTTGTTGAAGTTGCAGAACGTGACGGCATCCTCATAGAGGTGCAGGAAAAAGGAAAGCGCCCTCGACGGGGCGCTTTCTGGTGAGGCTCGGTTGTCTTTTCGGTAAAGCTCTACGCGGCTTCGATGTCCTTTCCAGGTTTGAAGTCGCGGCCTTCCTTTCTCCACTGGCTGTACTCGGCGGATGCGGCGAAGAGCACGTCGGAAGAGGAATTGAGCGCGGTCTCACAGGAGTCCTGAATGACGCCGATAACGAAGCCGATGCCGACGACCTGCATCGCGATGTCGTTGCCAATGCCGAACAGCGAGCAGGCGAGCGGGATCAGGAGCAGCGAGCCACCAGCGACGCCCGATGCGCCGCATGCGCTCACGGCGGAGAGAACCGACAGGATGATCGCGGTGGGGATGTCGACCTGGATGCCCATCGTGTGCGCCGCCATCATGGCCATGACCGAGATCGTGACCGCAGCGCCGCCCATGTTGATGGTCGCGCCGAGCGGGATGGAAAGCGAGTAGTTGTCCTTGTCAAGACCCAGCTTGCGGCACAGCTCCATGTTCACGGGGATGTTCGCCGCGGAGCTGCGGGTGAAAAACGCGGTGAGGCCGGAATCCTTCAGGCAGCGAAGAACAAGCCCGTAGGGGTTCTTGCGGAAGCACGCGAAGGAGAGGATCGGGTTGGTGACGAAGGCGATGAAGAGCATGCAGCCCACGAGCACGAGAAGCAGTTGGCCGTACTCGGTGAAGATTTCGACGCCGTTGGTGGAAACCGCCGTGTAGATGAGGCCCAGGATACCGAAGGGGGCGAGCGAGATAATCCAGCGGACGACGGTCGACACAGCGTCGGAGATGCTCGTGAACACGTCTTTCACCTGGTCGCTTGCACGCCTAAGGGCGATGCCCAAAACGACGGCCCATGCGAGAATTCCGAGGTAGTTCGCGCTCATAAGCGCCGTGACCGGGTTGGCGACCACGTTGGTGACAAGCGTTGCGAGGACTTCCCCGATGCCGGAGGGCGAGGATTGCGCCTCGGCAGCGGCGGAGAGCGTGAGGTCGACGGGGAACAGGGTGCTCGCTAAGACGGCGACGGCGCCGGCGATGAAGGTGCCCACCAGGTACAAGATGATGACGAGCTTCATCTGCCCGCCGCCCTTCGCGTTGCACAGGGCGCTGATTACCAGGAAGAACACAAGGATGGGGGCGACGCTTTTCAGGGCGTTCACGAAAAGCGTGCCGAGCATCTCGATGATCTCGTTCCCGGGGATGGCGAGCGCGAGGATGGTGCCGATGACGAGGCCCACGATGATGCGCTTGATGAGGCTGATCGAGTTCCAGGTTCGCCCGATCTTCTTGATGGTATCCACTGGCGGTCCTTTCAAATATAAAAGCTGCGCAAAAAAAGCTGGGGGAAGGGTGCAGGAAAAGCACCCTTCCCCCAGCTGGTGCGGGCGAAAGGACTTGAACCTTCACGGGGGTTGCCCACCAGAACCTAAATCTGGCGCGTCTGCCAATTCCGCCACGCCCGCACACTTCGCTGCTCGAAAAAACAGCGGACACATAATAGCAGAACAGAACGCAATCGATACGCGCAAGTTTTCGATTCGGCGTCGGTGGCGCTGAACGCCCAAGTGGGTGGCGATTTGGTCTTCGAGGAAAGCCTGAAATCTTTTCGAACCTTATTATATGAGCCTAGCGAATTGACGGAGAATCAAGCTGCTAGCTGGCCTGCGCCTGTGCTTAGTATAAGGCGTTCCATGTGGAAGTGAGTGTTTGGTTGGCACAACTTCGCCATATGTGCGATAATCCTTTCTTGGTGCGCATTCGGGCCGATGTACGGCCGCGCTGTCCGATTCGGCCAGATTCGATTGCGCGCTGCACGAATCGTGCGATAAGCGAACGATGGAGGAAAGTTAGTGGAAACAAAAGTAGAGGCATTGCAGGACAACAAGGTCAAGGTGACCGTCACCGTCGATGCCAAAGAAGTCGACAATCGCATCAAGAAGGCTTACAAGGACTTTGCGAATAAGTACAATTTCCCCGGATTCCGCAAGGGCAAGGCGCCCCGTCCGATTATCGACAACGCGCTCGGCGCCGAGGCTGTGCCTGCCAGCGTCACCGATGATATCGTGAACGGCTGCTATCCGCTCGCTATCGACAGCTGCGATCTGTACCCCGTCGGCGAGCCCGAGTTCGGCGAGCCTGCGCTCGTCGAGGGCGGCAAGCCCTACGAGTTCTCTTTCGAGGTCGAGTGCAAGCCGACCTGCGAACTCTCCGATTACGAGCCGGTCGAAGTGAAGCTTCCGGCTGAAGGCGCGTCCGAGGCTGAAATCGACCAGCAGATCGAGGCGCTGCGCGACTACTACCATGAGTTCGAGAACGCCAACGCCAACACCAAGGTGAAGGCCGACTCCTATGCCGACCTCAAGATCGCCGCGACCGACGAGAACGGCGAGGACGTGAGCGCGCTGTCGAGCGAGTCCCGTATGTGCCTCATGGGCTCCGGCATGTTCCCGGCCGCCTTCGACGAGCAGATCATCGGCCTGAAGAAGGGTCAGACCGCGAGCTTCTCCGTCAACGTCGAGGACGCGAAGGACGCGACTCTTATGGCCTCCCTCGAGGGCAAGACCAAGACGGTGAATTTCGAGGTCGAGGTTCTCGCCGTGAAAAAGCAGGTGCTCCCCGAGCTCACTGACGAGTGGGTTAAGGACACGCTGGGCTTCGATGACGTCGCCGACCTGCGCGAGCGCGTTGCCGACAGCATCAAGGAGCAGAAGGAAGACGTCCTTCCGCGCATGAAGGAAAACGCCTGCCTCATCGAGCTTGCCAAGCGTCTCGACGTCGAGGCCCCTGCCGCCGTGCAGGAGCAGACCGAGGCCAAGCTGCTGCAGGACTTCTTCTCCCAGCTGCAGAACCAGGGCGCTAGCTTCGACATGTATCTCCAGCAGAACGGCATCACCGCCGACCAGTTCAAGGCCGACGTGAAGCAGCAGGCCGCCGACACCGCCAAGCAGGACATGGCGCTCGACGCGTGGGCAGCGCATTTCGAGCTGAAGGTCACCGACGAGGAAGTGCTCGAAGAGTTCGAGAAGTCCGGTGCCAAGGATCCGAAGGCTCTCCTGAAGGAGTGGCGCGAAGGCGGTCGCCTCTACCTGGTCCGCGAGGCTCTGCTTCGCACCCACGCCGTGCTTGACGTGATGGAGAAGGCCAAGGTCACCGAGTACGACCCCGCCGAGGAAGCCGAGGAAGAGAAGAAGGCTGCCAAGAAGTCTTCCAAGAAGGCTGCCAAGAAAGAGGAAGAGGCTGCCGACGCCGAGGCGTAGCATCTCGCCCTCAAGCTTCAACCGATCGCGTAACGGGGTCGATGCATCAGCGTCGGCCCCGTTTTATGCTTATCGTGAACGGCGTGTTCGCGACCCCTTGCGCGAAGCGGCAAGCTGTTCCATCATGTGAAGCAGAATGCAATTTCGCGGCCCCGTGAGGCCGCGTCCTTTTCGAAAGCGAGGCTTTTTATGAGCATCGAACGTGCCACTTCGGCGCTGATTCCCTACGTTATCGAGCAATCTCCGCGCGGCGAGCGCAGCTACGACATCTATTCTCGTCTCTTAAACGACCGCATCATCTTCCTCGGCGAGCCTATCGATGACCATGTGGCGAACTCCGTCGTCGCGCAGATGCTGCATCTCGAAAGTGCCGATCCCGAAAAGGACATCTCGCTCTACATCAACACTCCGGGCGGCAGCGTGTCGGCGGGCCTCGCCATCTACGACACCATGCAGTTCGTGAAGTGCGACGTGTCTACCATCTGCCTGGGCATGGCGGCATCCATGGGCGTGCCCCTTCTGACCGGCGGCGCGGCGGGCAAGCGCTTCATCCTGCCGAACGCCCAGGTCATGATTCACCAGCCCATGGGCGGCACCGGCGACGGCCACACCCAGCAGACCGACATCCAGATCATGGCCGACGAGATCAAGAAGACGCGCGACCGCTTGGAGGGCATCATCGCCAAGCACTGCGGCAAGACCCAGGAGCAGGTGCACGTCGATTGCGAGCGCGACAACTGGCTTTCCGCTGAGGAAGCGAAGGCGTACGGCCTGGTCGACGACATCATCACGAGCCATCGCGGCTCCTCCGACAAATAGAACCTAAGAAGAGAAGCGACCTAACGCATATGACAAACGAACGAAGAGGCGACCTTGGCTATCGCGGCGACGACGCGGTGTACTGCGCGTTTTGCGGGAAGTCATCTGACCAGGTGACCGCGATGATCGCAGGTCCGAACGGCATCAACATTTGCGACGAGTGCATCTCGGTGTGCGCCGACGCGATGATGCGCGACTTGGGCCTCTCGACCGCCTTCGACAGCATGTCCGACGAGGAGACGGCAGGACATCGTGGGTGCCGCCGCGCACAGGACCGCGGTGCAATCGTCGAGGCCGACATCGAGGATGCGACCCCGAACCCCGCCGATATCCTGGGCAACCTTCCCACACCCCACGAGCTCTACGCCGAACTTTCTGAGCATGTGGTGGGCCAGGAAAACGCGAAGCGCGCTCTCTCCGTCGCCGTCTACAACCACTACAAGCGCATCAGCATGGAATCGGAGGCGCAGGAGGGCGATGTCGAGCTCGCGAAGAGCAACATCATGCTTTTGGGCCCCACGGGTTCCGGCAAGACGCTGCTCGCCCAGACGCTCGCGCGCACGCTGCGCGTCCCGTTCGCGATTGCTGACGCGACGACGCTCACTGAGGCGGGTTATGTCGGCGAGGACGTCGAGAACATTCTGCTCAAGCTGATCACCGCCGCCGACTTCGATATCCCGCGTGCGGAAATCGGCATCATCTACATCGACGAGATCGACAAGATCGCCCGCAAGGCTGAAAACCTCTCCATCACGCGCGACGTGTCGGGCGAGGGCGTGCAGCAGGCGCTTTTGAAAATCGTCGAGGGCACCGAGGCGTCCGTGCCGCCGCAGGGCGGGCGCAAGCATCCCCAGCAGGAACTCATTCACATCGACACGACGAACATCCTGTTCATCCTGGGCGGTGCGTTCGTCGGTCTGGCAGACATCATCGGCCAGCGCGTCGGAAAGAGCGGTCTGGGCTTCTCTTCCGAGCTGCCCGAGAGCAAGAAGCACGCCGAGGCTGAGCTTCTGGCGCAGGTGCTTCCCGAGGACCTGAACAAGTTCGGCATGATCCCCGAGTTCGTCGGCCGCATTCCTGTGATCACGGCGCTCAACGAGCTGTCCGAGGACGATCTTGTCCGCATCCTCACCGAGCCGAAGAACGCGCTTGTGAAGCAGTACACGAAGATGTTCGAGTTCGAAGATTCCACGCTCGAGTTCGAAAAGGACGCCCTGCGCGCCATCGCCCACGAGGCGCAGGAGCACGGCACGGGCGCTCGCGGCTTGCGCTCGATCTGCGAGCGCGTGCTGCAGGACGTCATGTACGACCTGCCCGAGCACAAAGTCGCCACGCACGTCGTCGTGCGCGCGAGCGACATCACGGGGGAAACGGTCCCCGAGATTGTTCCCGCTTCCTAAACCGCACTTTCCCGGGGCGCCTTTTGCGGGCGCCCCTCTCGGCGTTTCGGCGCCTGTCCGCTTACGTTTCATCGAAGGAGCTTGCATCCAATGGAAAACATGCCGAAGAATTACGACGCAGAAGCCGTCGAGCAGCGCATGCTCGATAAATGGCTCGCTGGCGACTACTATCGCCGCAACCCCGGCGTGGGCGATTGCACGGTGACGATTCCGCCGCCGAACGTGACCGGCAAGCTTCATATGGGCCATGCGCTCGACGATACCATCCAGGACACCATCATCCGCATGAACCGCATGCGCGGCGTCTCCACCCGCTGGATCTTGGGCACCGACCATGCGGGCATCGCCACACAGACGAAGGTGGATAAAAAGCTCGCGTCCGAGGGAATCTCCCGCCGCGAGATCGGCCGCGAGAAGTTCGTCGACGCCTGCTGGGATTGGACTCACGAGTACGGCGGGCACATTGTCGAGCAGATCAAGCGCATGGGCTGCTCGATCGACTTCTCCGATCCTCACTTCACCATGGATGCCGACTACGCCACCGCGGTGCGCAAGGTCTTTTGCGACTGGTATCATGACGGGTTGATTTACCGCGGTAAGCGCATCGTGAACTGGTGCCCGCATTGCACGACGGCCATCGCCGACGACGAGGCGGAGTACAAGGAAGAAGACGGCCATCTGTGGTACCTGCGCTACCCGCTCGTCGAGCCTGTCGATGGGCAGGAATATGTCGTGGTTGCCACCACGCGCCCCGAGACGATGCTCGGCGACACCGGCGTGGCGGTCTCCCCGAAGGACCACGACAAGGACAAGTTCGTCGGTGCGAAGGTTCGCCTTCCCATCGTCGACCGCGAGATCCCCATCTTCTCCGACTTCTACGTCGATGCGGGCTTCGGCACGGGCTTTGTGAAGGTAACCCCTGCCCACGACCCCAACGACTATGGCATGGGCGAGCGTCACGGCCTTGAGAAGGTCAACATCTTCGACGAGACGGCGCACGTGGTCGAAGGCTACGGCGAGTTCTCGGGCATGGGCCGCGACGAGTGCCGCCAAGCGGTCGTCGCCTGGTTCGAGGAGCACGGCCTGCTCGACCATGTGGACGACCATCATCATTCCGTCATGCACTGCTACCGCTGCGACTCGACGCTCGAGCCGTGGCTGTCCGAGCAGTGGTTCGTCGCTGTCGACAAGCTGAAGGGACCGGCGACCGAGGCGGTCACCTCCGGCAAGGTCACCTTCCACCCCTCGCGCTGGACGCAGACGTATCTCACCTGGATGGAGAACCTCAAGGACTGGTGCATCTCGCGCCAGCTGTGGTGGGGCCACCGCATCCCCGTGTTCCACTGCGAGGACTGCGGTTGGGAAGACGCGCTTATGGAGGACACCGACGTGTGCCCGAAGTGCGGCAGCCACCATGTCGCGCAGGAAGAGGACGTGCTCGATACCTGGTTCTCGAGCCAGCTGTGGACGTTCGCCACGCAGGGTTGGCCCGAGCATCCCGAGCGCCTGGAAGGCCATCATCCGACGACTGCGCTCGTCACAGCGCGCGACATCATCGCGCTGTGGGTGGCGCGCATGATCATGTCGTCGACGTACTTTCTTAAGGAGATCCCGTTTAAGGATGTGGTCATCTACGCGACCATCCTCGCGAAGGACGGCACGCGCATGTCCAAGTCGAAGGGCAACGGCGTCGACCCGATGGACCTCATCTCCATGTACGGTGCCGACGCGATGCGCTTCAACCTGCTCACGCTCGTGACCAACAACCAGGACGTGCGCTTTGACGCCGATATCGACAAGAAGACCCACGAGCTTCTCGGCAGCCCGCGCACGGAGTCGGCACGCGCCTTCGTAACGAAGATTTGGAACGCGAGTCGTTTCGTCTTGGGCAACCTGGACGGCTTCACGCCCGGCGAGCCGCGCGCGGTCTCGCAGGCCGACGCGTGGATCTTCAGCCGTCTGGCGAAGCTTTCCGCCGAGGTCACGAAGGACATCGAAACCTACCAGTTCGGTGAGATGGCGCGCGAGCTGCACGCCTTCTTCTGGAACGAGTTCTGCGACTGGTACATCGAGTTTAGCAAGGCGAGCCTGCGCGAAGAGGGCGATGCCCGCCTGCAGACGCAGCGCAACCTCGTGTACGTGCTCGACAACGCGCTTCGCCTCCTGCATCCCGCGATGCCGTTCGTCACGGAAGCTATCTGGGAAAACGTTCCGCATGCAGAAGGGGAGGCGCCCGCGCTCATGATGGCGAAGTGGCCCGAGCCCGAAAGCCTCGCGTCGCTTGTCGACGAGGAGTCCGAGCGTGCGGTGAGCCTTCTGTGCGACGTGGTGAGCGCCGTCCGCTCGACGCGTGCGCGTTACGGCATCTCGCCCAAGCAAGAGCTTCCCGTGGTTTTGCGCGCCGGGTTTGAGAATGCCCGCGTCCTCGAGGGTCTAAAGAGTCAGATCATCTCGATGGCGCGCGCGTCCGAGCTCTCGATCGTTCCGTCCGATGCTCACAAGCCCGCCGAGAGCGCCTGCGTCGTCGCGCACGGGTGCGAGGTGTATTGCGTGCTCACCGGCCTTATCGACTTCGAGGCCGAGCGCGCACGCCTTACCAAGGAGCGCGCAACGCTTCAGAAGGACGAGGCCAAGTTCGCCAAGAAGCTTTCCAACCCAGGCTTCCTCGCGAAGGCGGCGCCCGAAATCGTGGAGAAGGACACGGCGAAGCTTGCCGAGCTGCGCGATAAGCTTGCGCGCGTCGAGGAACAGCTCGCCGAGTTGGGCTAGCGCAAGCTCAATGCACAAGCGACGTCCATGGTGGTACAAGGTCGAATCTTAATGGAGACCTGGCAACTCCATGGGCGACTTCGGCTCCGCGCTTTTCGCTGCCGTTGCTTTTGCTATAATCATTCGCTAGTTGTTCGTAGCGCCTTAAAACGGCGCGAACCTGAAACGAGGAATCCATGTCCGAATTGATGTCGCAGCTCATTACGCCGGAACTGATGACAGCGTTCACGGTCTTCATCGTGCTGCTTGTGGTGCTTTATGTTCTTTCGATCGTGTGGGTCATCCGCGACGCGTACATGCGCGGGACGCATTGGTACGTTTGGGGCATCGTCGCGCTCGTGCCGCTTGTCGGCGTCATCGCGTACTGTCTGCTTCGTCCGCCCCTGTTGCAGATCGATCGCGACGAGCAGGAACTCGAGGTTGCCCTGAAGCAGCGCGAGCTTATGAAGTACGGCGAGTGTGCGAACTGCGGCTATCCTGTCGAGTCCGATTACGTGCTGTGCCCGAACTGCCACACGCGTCTGAAGAACCTCTGCCCGAGCTGCCATCATGCGCTCGAGCCTGCATGGACTGTGTGCCCGTACTGCGCCACGCCGGTGGGGCAAAACCGCAACGGTGGGTCGGCTCCGCGCCGCCGTTCTCGCCCGCAGCAGGGTTCCGCTCCGCAGGGCCAGGGGGCCCGCGAGCCGCACAACCAGGTGCGTTCCCGCGCTCCGCGCACGCAAGAGCATCGTGAGGAAAGGGAATAAGGCGGACTTCGCTTTCTCGCCGAAAAACTGCCTGTTCAGGGCGTCGACTTCTCATCGAGGTCGGCGCCCTTTTTCGTTGGGGCGAACTGGTGGGGCCTTGGTTCAGCGAACTTTTTGGGCTCTTCGGTGGTTTCTGTGGGAGAGATTCCGGCATAGGCCCAGCTCAGCGGGCGAAAACAACGATCTGGAACTGAAACGGCCCCGGGAGGGGCCGTTTCCGCGTCATCCGCCTATGATTGCTAAGCCAAATTCAGACAACCGAAGAGGTGTGACGCATGAAGAGTCTACTACTTCTCGCCCTCGGTCTGGCCCGCACGGTCGTCCTGGGCGCGCGCATCGAGGCCGAGCGCATCGTCGTGAGCGTCCGGCCCTACAAGCGCGAGCAGCGCCGCTGCCCCGTATGCGGCAGGGCCTGCGACTTCTACGACATGGCGAACCGCGGGGCCCCCAGGCTGTGGAGGGCGATGGACCTGGCGCGCTCGGCCTGCTACCTGGAGTACGCGCCCTGCAGGGTGCGCTGCCCGGAGCACGGCGTGCGCACCGAGGCCGTCCCCTGGGCGCGGCACGGGGCGCGCTTCACGCGCGACTTCGAGGACTGGGTGGCGTGGCTGGCGGTCCGCTGCACCGCCTCGGCGGTCTCCGAGCTCGCCCGCGTCGAGTGGCACAGCGTGGGCGGCGTGTGCAGGCGCGTCTACGCCGAGCTGGAGGCCGCGCGCGGCGCCTCGAGGTTCGACGGCGTGCGCCGCATCGGCATCGACGAGACGTCGTACAAGAAGGGCCACAAGTACGTCACGGTGGTCGTCGACCACGACCGCGGCTGCCTCATCTGGGCGCACGAGGGCACCGGCAAGGACGTGCTCAACCTGTTCCTCGACGAGCTCACGCGCGAGCAGAGGCGCGCCATAGAGGTGGTGACCGCCGACGGCGCGAGGTGGATAAGGCAGCTGGTCAAGCGCCGCTGCCCCAACGCGAGGTGGGTCATGGACCCCTTCCACGTGGTCCAGTGGATGAACGACGCGCTCGACGCCGTGCGCTGCGAGGAGTGGAACGCCGCCAGGGCCGCCGCCAGGGCCGCCAGGCCCAGGCCCGAGGGCAAGCGCGGCAGGCCTGCCAAAGGCGAGCTGCCGCCCGAGGAGGTCAGGGCGCTCGAGGAGGAGGCGGCCTCCATCAAGGGCAGCCGCTACGCGCTCGTGAAGAACCCCGAGGACCTCACCGACGGCCAGAGGGCGAGGCTCGAGGCGCTCAAGAAGAGGGCCGGCTCGCGGCTGGTCAGGGCCTGGGAGCTCAAGGAGGACCTGCGGGCCGTCTTCCGGGCAGCCGACGGCTCCGAGGCCGCCGAGCTGCTCGACGACTGGATGCACAGGGCCGCCTACTGCAAGATCGCCAAGGT
>OIXV01000028.1_pt1 | contig 136589 bp, 105 predicted proteins | sample 1587771 | NCBI WGS metagenome assembly OIXV01 (sample SAMEA3888893, study PRJEB22519) | human gut metagenome | biome: human gut; feature: human-associated habitat; material: faeces | place: Denmark | collected 2010
ACATGCGGACTCCAATCCGGACACCGGAGTGTCCAACTTTTTGTCCGCACCCCCAGGACTCGCATAATCGCACTTTTCTTTGCATTGAAATCAAAAAAGTTGTTTTTGGCCGGTTTAGCATCGCGTGGTTGCAGTCGCCGCTGACTGATTTTGGCGATAAACTGGGCAAGTTGGTCATTTTTTTGCAGCGTGTCCTTCCTTACAATAAGGGAAACTACTGCTGAATACCGAAGGATCCACTATGCCCGTCATTGATGCCCATTCCCACATTTATCCCGACAAGATCGCCTGCAAGGCCTCCTCGGCGGTGGGCGATTTCTACGGCGTGGACATGAACGCCAAGAACGCTTCCGCCGCCTCGATGCTTGCGGCCTGCGAGGGCTCGCCCATCACCCATCATCTGGTGCATTCCGTGGCCACAACGCCGGGCCAGGTGCCCATCATCAACGACTTCATCGCCGAGCAGTGCCGCGAGCACGAGAACTTTATCGGCTTCGCTACCATGCACCAAGATTTCGAAGACATGGAAGGCGAAATTGATCGAGCGATTCAGCTGGGACTGAAGGGCGTGAAGATTCACCCCGACACCCAAAAGGTGAACATGGACGACCCGCGGCTCATGCGCCTGTACGAGATTATCGAAGGCCGGCTGCCCATCGTCATTCATACGGGCGACTACCGCTACGATTACTCGCATCCGCGCCGCCTGAAGCGCATCCTACACACGTTCCCGAAGCTGGTAGTAGATGCGGCCCACTTCGGCGGCTGGTCGGTGTTCGATTATGCCCTGGAGTATTTGGAAGACGAGAACTGCTACGTAGACACCTCAAGCGCCCTGGAATTCTTGGGCCCCCGCCGCACCGTGGAGCTCGCCCGCGCCTACGGCATCGAGCGCGTGATGTTCGGCAGCGACTTCCCCATGTGGAGTCCCGTCAACGAATACAACATGCTCGCCGCCATGCCCTTCACAGAAGACGAGTTCGAAGCCATCACCTGGCACAACGCCCAACGCTTCATTGGCCAAAAAATCAAGTAGCTGCTGTTCAGCTTAGAACAACGCACGAGCCCCGACGCGCGCTATGGGGGAGGGAGTTGCGCGTCGGGGCTCGAGTTATCGCAATGGAGTATGCATCGCTTAGGCTTGCTCGGCTAGATATTTACCAGTCAGATAGCCGTAAGTGAGCGCAGCAGCATGGCTGGCGCCGGATAAGGTGAAGGGGTAGTCCTCCACGAAGCGTCCGCCTTGCACGTTGCCAACGGCAAACAGGCCGGGAATGGGCTCCATGTCGTCGTTGAGCACGCGAGCATTGTCGTCGGTTACGAGGCCGCCCATGGTAACGAGCAGTCGCATGCAGCTCACATCTTCCACCGACGTGTGCTTGAGCATATCGTAGGTGATCGCGTAGAAGGGAGGATCGACCACGGGGAACATCTTCTCTGCTGCCTTGCCGAAATCCTCATCGACTCCTTTTTCGCACAGCTCGTTGTAGCGCGCGACCGCTGCGGTTAAATTCTGGGTGGCATCTGCGCTGAGTTCCAGCTGAGAGGCGAGCTCTTCGAGTGAATCGGCTTGAGCTGAAAAACCCTCGCCGTCGCCATAGCTGCGGATATTTTCCATGACCATCTCGAGCATCGGGTACTGCTCGGGCCAGTGGCTGTCTATGATTTGGAAAACCTTGCTGCCTGGTTGGTTCTGCATGACCTTAGCGATATTGGTCATGCTGAGGTCTTCGTTGGTGAAGCGCTCGCCGTGCTCGTTGACCTGCAGGAAGAACTCCTGGCCGAACTGGAGAATATGAGCCATTACCGCATGGGGTCCCACGTCCAGGTGGCCGCCGACGTTCATGCCCATCTGCTGGCCGTCGCCGGTATCGGCGGGGTTGCCGTCGCGATCCGTCACCTCGTATGAGAACAGGAATTTGTCCTGGTTCTTCAGAATCCACGGAGCATACTGCCCCAGCATTTTCTCGTTGTGGGAATAGCCGCCCGTGGCGAGCACCACGCCCTTGGAGACACGATAGCGCGTGTAGCCCTCGCCCTCATCATTGCGGCAGATCACGGCGGTTATCTGGCCGTCAGCAGCCTCGAGCTTCACGGCTGGCGAATAGAATTGTACCTGCGCGTTGCCGGTGGCCACGGCTGTATCGACATTGGCCTGCAGAATGGGCGTATGGGTCTCGTCTCCTCCGCTGATGCAGCAGCATCCGGCAAAGAGGCGCTCGTGGTCGATGCCGAAGCGATAGATGCCGCTCGTGAGCGTATCGGCGCAGACGAACAACTGACTGGGATCTTCGGGAAGCTCGTCTTCCATGCCGAGCCACAGGAGTCCGTCGTATGCGGAGGTGTACCACTCGAAAGCCTCTCCGCAGTTCTTCAGCCACTTCGTGGTTATGCGATAGTCTGCGCGATGCGACATTTGCGTCATGAGCTCGTTGGCCACCTCGGTGGGGCTGATGTCCTCGATTCCGATGGAGCGCGTCTTCTCGGTGCCGAAGGCGGCGAACATGTTCGAGCGAGCACTGGGCTTGCTGCCCTTCTCGACGCCGACTACCTTGAGTCCTCCTTCAGCGGCAGAACGCAGGGCTCCTACCCCCGCCACGCCCAGGCCAACCACGCACACGTCGCAATCAACCGTCTCGATAATCTTGTCCTCGGGGATGTCGGTTTCCACCAGGGTGCCAGTGTCAGCGAGGGCGGTCTGGTCGTCGCCAGCTGCCTCGGTTGGCTGCTTCGGGGCGCAGCCGGCGAGGCCTGCGCCGGCTGCTGAAGCGCCTGCCAGGCCGAGTGCTGCTAAAAAGCTTCGACGGCTGATTGCTCCCTTCTTCCCAAACTCCTTCATCGTCACGGTATCCTCCTTTTATCGTATATCAGGACGGCATCTATATCACCGCATTCGGAAGTCGCGCAAAACAGGAGAAACGTATGAAATACAAGAAAAAGCACCCTATACGAAAAGTACGACAATCATCTGACCAGGTGGTTTATTCCTTCGAGGTCGTTTCAACGAGTGAGATAAGCTCTTGGCGCGAATGGACGCCGCATTTGGTGTAGATGTGCTGCAGGTGAGATTTCACCGTGCTCTCGCTGATTACGAGCTTCTCTGCAATGTAGGGGGCGCTTCGTCCGACGATATAGAGATTGAATACATCGCGTTCGCGAGTAGTCAGGCCCCTGCTGTCGCTGAATGATTCAAGGAGACGACCCGAGAGTGAGGTGAGCTTCGCGCCGCCGCTTGCGGACAACAGCAGCGACATGGTTCGATCCTCCAGAATCCAAATGGATGCCACGACGAGCAGAAGGGCCATGAAGAGCATGGCGACCCTGCTTGCGATGTGGGGTCCGAAAAAAGCGGAAGCCAGCAGGGGGAGGGACCCTAAAGTCCCCACACACCAAGCAGTGGCTAAGATTCTCACACGAGTACCAGGATACAGTCGCCCCAGGAGCAATCCCATGTAGAGGGCGCCGCATTCCAAAAGAGAGTATGCGATGCCGGCCAACACGTAGGCAAGGTAGGTGAGAGTCGATGAGAACAGCACTAAGATAAGAGCGACCAGCGAAAGGGTCGCAACTACTTTCGTCCATACCGGCAGATTGAAGTCTCGCCCGCGGTTAAAGAGCCAGAGCACGAGTGCGAGCGATATGGCGGTAATGATGACGGGGAACATCTCGCCTTCTGCCTGCTGCAGGAAGACCGAGTACTGCAAGGATCCTACCACCAGTCCGATAACAAAAAAGCTGCAGAGGATTTTCGCCAACGAAGATGGCTCGAGGGTAAAAGACCGCGCGGGCTCCGATGAGGAAGGCGCGGGGCGCTGGATGAGGCAAAGTGCCACCGCAGAGGCTGCCACGCTCATGCCGGCGAGGGCTTGGCACCATGACGCAGACAGAAGCGAGGGGAGAATCGCCGCCGCCGATGCGAGCACCTCGACCTCTATCATCAGTTCGACAATGCCGATATCGCGCTGGGCGCAGACTGCCGCCAGCCAGCAGAAGAGAAGAACGGTTCCCCCGGCAGACATGAGGATGAGTCCGAAAATGGAGAGGGGCTCTCCTGTGCCTTGTACGGCCAGGCCCATTAGGCAGCATGAGGCGCTTGCTATGGCGAGGGGAACACTCGCGAGTGCGCGTCCCCCTCGGTTGCCCGCGATGATCAAAGTGCAAGAAACGAGGGAGGCGACGGCTACGTCTACAATGGTCGCCGGCACGCTGCCTTGTCCCAGGGGAAGATACCAGGAAATCTCGCAGGGCGCCTCAAATGACTGGGCCGCCAGAAGGGCGGAGATACCCGCCACAGCTATCAGGAGATTTCTGCCGAGCCACCGCCCATGATTGCGCTGCAACGGTATGCCCCTTCCTGTTGTGGCCCTCGATCATACGGGGACATTATACATGGGGCCGTCGCTCGGTCGAAGGGCGGCCCGAAGACCGCCCGGATACGAAGCTCTCGGGGCCGCCCGCTACTCCTCCTCGGGACGGTCGATGGCCATGCAGATGCGGTCGATGCGGAGGCGGTCCATGGCCAGCACGGTGAAGGTCACCTTGGTGCCGCGGTTCTCAAGCACCGCCACGTCGCCCTCCTTGGGGATGCGGTCGAACAGCGACAGCAGAAGGCCGCCGGCGGTTTCCACGTCGTTGGCCGCCTCGGGCTCGAAGCCGAGCAGCTCCACCAAATCGTCAATGGCGAGCGTGCCATTGATCTGGTAGGTGCCGTCGGGCAGCTCCTCGATGTCGTCGTCGGTGTCGTGCACGTACTCGTCGTCGATGCGACCAACGATCTGCTCCATGATGTCGCTCATGGTGACGATGCCCGCCGTGCCGCCGTGCTCATCTACGACAACGCACATCTCGGTGCGACCCTCCTGCATGGCCTGCAAAAGCTTCGCGATGGGCGCGCCCTCGGGCACCGGCGGCAGCTCGCGGATCTTCCAATCGCTCATGGGGGCGTCCTTGGGCTCGTCTACGAGATCCTTCGTGTGCACGAAGCCGACGATGCGGTCCTTCGAGCCGTCGCACACCGGGTAGCGCGTGTACTTGTACTGGCGCACGACGTCCCAGTTCTCTTCCAAGGTGTCTTCCAGATCGAGGCAGATGACGTCGGTGCGCGGGGTCATGATGCCCTCAGCGTCCTTGTCGCCCAAGTCGAAAATGTTGTCGACGAACTCGTTCTGCTCCGGATCGATGAGGCCGCTTTCCGTGGACTCGTCAATAAGCAGCTTGATCTCCTCGCCGGTGTACACCTCGTGCTCATCGGCCGGGTCATGGCCGAACAGGCGCATGACCCCGTTGGTGATGCCGTTGAAGATGACCATGATCGGGTAGGTGATGCGGTAGAACACGCGCAGGGGGCCGGCGGTGTGCAGGGCGTACTTCTCGGTGGCGAAGATGGCGAAGGATTTCGGGATGAGCTCGCCGACCACCACGTGCAGGGTGGTCACGATGAAGAAGCCTACGGCCACGCAGATGGGGTATACCGTCGCCTCGGGGAAGCCCCAGGACAGTAGCGGTGCTTCCAGAACGGCAGACACGGCCGGCTCGCCCAACCAGCCGATGGCCAGCGATGCCAGCGTGATGCCGAGCTGGCAGGCCGACAGGTAGGCGTTGATGTGCGTGGTCACGTCGCGGGCGGCCTCGGCGCCGCGGCGCTTCTCGGCGAGGGCCATGTCGATTTGGCTCTTGCGCACGCGCACCAGCGCGAATTCTGCGATGACGAAGAACGCGTTCATCAGCAGGAAGAACACCACGAGCAACAGACATATAGCGGTTTGCATACCGATCAATCATCCTTTCAGGGCAAAAACTCTGTTCCGCATTATAGAGGTGCGGGAGATAACATGAGCGAATCCATAGATGATTTTCCCAAACAGTCGCCGAACTGATACCGCAGAAGGCAGCGGCGATGCTCATACTAAGAAAAAACAAGCGAGAGCGGGGCATAAAGCGAATGAGGTGTTGTGTATGAAGCTAACGCGCAAACAATGGATGATGCTGGCGGTGCTCGTGCTGGGCGCCTTTGTGACGGTGCTGAATCAGACGCTGGTGACGCCGGCGCTGCCGTCCATCATGGTGGAGATGAGCGTCGACCAATCGACGGCCCAGTGGCTGACCACCGGGTTCACGCTGGTGAACGCCATCATGATTCCCATTACGGCGTTTCTGCAGGATCGATTCTCCACGCGGAAGCTGTTCGTGTTCTCAATGAGCCTGTTTGCCGTGGGCACGCTGCTGGCGGCCGTGGGCCTCAACTTTCCGGTGCTTCTGGGCGGCCGTCTCGTGCAAGCTGCCGGCGCCGGCATCCTCATGCCGGTGACCATGACCGTGCTTATGCTGGTGTTCCCGGTTGATCGCCGCGGTTCTGCCATGGGCATCTTCGGCCTGGTCATCGCCTTCGCGCCGGCCATCGGCCCCACCGTGGCGGGCTTCGTCATCGACCAAGCCGACTGGCACATCCTGTTCTACCTCATTTTTGCTCTGGCCATCGTCATTATCATCCCGTCGCTGTTCCTTGTCGATGACAAGGCGCCGGCGAACAAGGGCGACTCGGTGCTCGATCCGCTGTCGCTGGCGCTTTCCACCTTGGGCTTCGGGCTCATGCTTTACGGCTTCTCGGCGCTGGGCTCGGCCGGGTTCACGCCGGTGCCGCTGCTCACCTGTGCCCTCGGCATCGTCGGTGTGGTGTGGTTCTTCATTCGCCAGACGCGCCTGCCGCACCCAATGCTGCGCGTCGATGTGCTGAAGAACCGCCGCTTCCTCGTGGGCACTATCATTGGCATGCTCGTGCAGGGCGCGCTGCTGGCCGCCGGCATCCTCATGCCCATTTACGTGCAGTCGCTTCACGGGCTGTCGGCCACGGTGTCGGGCCTCGTACTCATGCCCGGCGCCATCCTTATGGGCATCATGAACCCGCTCGCCGGCAAATGGTTCGATCGCCACGGCCCGCGCCGTATGGCCATTGTGGGCATGAGCCTGCTAACGCTCACCACCTTCGCATTCGCTATCCTGAACCTCACGTCCAGCATCATTTACATCACCATCGTGTACACGGTGCGCATGTTCTCGATGTCGCTCGTGAACATGCCCATCACCACCTGGGGCATGAACGCCCTGGATAACAAGGTCATGAACCACGGAACCTCGGTGAACAACACGTTGCGCCAGGTGGCGGGTTCGCTCGGCACCGCTATCATCATCGCGGTGTCCACCCAGGTGCAGAATTTCGCGACGCCGGAATTCGGCGCGGCCCAAGGCACCATGTTCGGCATCAACGCCGCCTTCCTCGTGTGCACGCTGTTGTGTCTCATCGGCCTGGTGATGACCATTGTGCTGGTGAAGGACAAGCCCGGCGAGGAAGAGGCCGTGGACGAGGGCGGCACCCGCAAGTCGCTGCTCATGTCCATCATGAAGACCGACGTGTTCTCGCTTTCCAAAGACGCCACCGTAGAGGAGGCCATGCGTCTGTTCGTGGAGAAGAACATCTCCGCGGCTCCCATTGTGGACGAGGCCGGCGAGCCCGTGGGCTTCATTTCCGACGGTGACATTCTGAAGCGCCTAAGCCCGCGCCGCGAGTCGTTCACCGATCCCATCGTGCTCATCAACAGCACGGTGAACGACGACGAGGGCTACGACGAGAAGCTGGCGAAGGTCATGCAGATGCGCGCCAGCGAGATCGGCGCCGCCAGCCCCATCTGCGTGAGTGTGCATGCGAACCTCACTGACGTGTGCCGCGTGCTGTCCGAGAACCATCTGAAGAAGGTGCCGGTGCTGGAGAGTGGCCACATCGTGGGCATCATCAACCGCAGCGACATCACGCAGTACTCCATGGCCGCCTATCTGGCCGATCATCCGGAGCGCGCCGTCTACTGCGGCGAGGGGCCGTCCGGCCAGCACGAGTGCGTGGAAGAGGCCTGCGAGGAGAGGTAGCTAAAGCGCCATTTGCCCCGAACATTCAAGCAGCCCCGGCGAGCGAGGGCAACGGGGCTGCTTGCGTTTGGGAAGCCGCATGGCCGGCTTCCGTGCGTATGGGAAGATGCCAGGTGCGCGGGGTGCGATTGCGTGCTTGCTTGCGGCGGTGCGGGCAAGCGGCGGTGCGCTAGTGATGGCATCCGGTATCTTTACCCCGATAGTAACTGTTTTGCGTGACGGTGCGGGCTGCGGACGGTCAAGCGTCTCCGATCTGCTATCCTATCGAAAACACTAGAGGCGTCCGCGTTCCTTGAGGCGCGAACCCACTCTGGCGACGACCTTGCCAGCCGCTCTGCGGAGAGCGGTTGTGTCGGCGCTTTCGCACGGAAAGGAAGGCCCATGTTCGGAGACAACCTAGAGCGCATCGTCGCGGCCATCGAGAAGAACTACGAGGCCGATGAGATATTCTTCACGAAGCCCGGGCGCCGCTTCCCCAGCCGCACCGCTATCAAGGGGCTCATCACCGAGCTGCGCCGCGTGCTGTTCCCCGGTTATTTCGGGCCGGAGATGCTCTCGCCCTCTACAAGCCCCAGCTACTTTATCGGCCAGACGCTCATCGACATTGAATCGGTGTTGCGCGAGCAGCTCATTTTGGCGCTCACCTACACCTCCGATGATCGTGACGACCTCGTCGGCAGCGGCAACCACTTGTGCGGCGGTTGCACGAGCGACTCCATTTGCGAGCAAACGGCCGATATCTGCACGAAGTTCTTCGACGCCCTGCCCGAAATTCAGCGCACGTTGCTCACGGATGTGCAGGCGCTCTATGACGGCGATCCGGCGGCGGGGTCGAAGGAGGAGGTCATCTTCACGTACCCGGGCTTGTACGCCATTTACGTGTACCGCATTGCGCACGTGCTCTACGACTTGGGCGTGCCTATCATCCCGCGCGTGATGACCGAAATTGCCCATTCTTCCACGGGCATCGACATCGGCGCCGGCGCTCATATCGGCGAGTACTTCTTCATCGATCACGGCACTGGCGTCGTCATCGGCGAGACCACTACCATCGGTGACCATGTGAAGCTGTACCAGGGCGTCACGCTGGGCGCGCTTTCCACCCGCGGTGGTCAGCGTCTGGCTGGCGTGAAGCGCCATCCCACTATTGAGGACAACGTCACCATCTACTCCAACGCCAGCGTGCTCGGCGGCGAGACGGTCATCGGCGAGGGCTCGGTCATTGCCGGCTCCACCTTCGTGACCTTCTCGGTGCCGCCTCATTCTCGCGTCTCCGTGAAGGAGCAGGAGATCCGCGTCCTCCAGCCCGGCGAGAGGGATTAAGCGACAGCAATCAGCGGCGGAGGATACCAAACTGGCGACCTTGGCAGAGCGCTTGTGGGAACGGCGGGCGTCGCCCAGAAGCCTCTTTACTGGTCGCCTTCGCTAGTCGTCTCTACTGCTCGCCGCCGTTGGGCTCTACGAGGTATTCGAAGCCTTCCTGGGTGTACTCGCCGGCGATGCGCACGCGGGGGAGGGCCTCTACAGGGTCGACCACCTCAACGCGGCGGTTCTCGATGGTGAAAGCGCACAGTACCCCAGCTTCTTCCATGTTAGCACAGCCTCGCCGACCCCCATGTTTTCACGTCTCAGGCCCAGCGAAGCAAATAAAAAGCGGGAGCTGCGGAGGGAAGGTTTGTCGGGGACTCTCGACTTACTATGGATAGAAGGTCGAGAGTTATGATATACTGCTAGCAATTCTGAAAGGGGTTGCCATGCCGAACATGCAGATGAACTTCCGGATCGATGCCGAACTGAAGCGGCGTGGGGACGAGCGCTTTGCCCGGTTCGGGTGCACGCCGTCGGAGGCCCTGCGGCGGCTTTACGAGGTGGCGGCGCGCTATGACGACGAGTCCGAAGCGGCCTTGCGGGCGGTCATCGGCCCCGAGACGGAGGAAGCCGACGCCATGAGCGAGGGCGAGAAACGCGCCCAAGCGGTCACGGACTTCCTGACATCGCTTCAGGCGCAACGCGAGGCCCTGGGTATTCCGCCAGCTGCCCCGCCTCAGGAGTTCTCGGATGAATATTGGGACAATCTTTTCTACGAGGCGAAGACCGAAAGACTGGCTGAAAGGGGACTCTGGTGACGGTTGCGGAGAATGCTATTGTTGTAGACAAAAACATTTGGCTCGATTTCTATCTTCACGAGCGGCCCCTTCATGAAGAAGCTGCTCGCTTTATTCGCGTTGCGGAGAAATACAGCGCCAATTTGGGAACACCAGCGGATGCTGTCAATGAAGTTTTTTACACGGTGGGAAGATATCTGAAACAGCAGGTACGCGAAAACGGTGGCACTGTCGACGAGTGCACGGCCCGTGCTATAAACAACTTCGCGTGGGGGTGCGTCGACCACATGACCGATCTTGCGATATCGGTTCCCATGGACGATCGTACGGCGTGGCTAGCTCGCCACTACCGCGATATCACCTCGGATTACGAGGACGCCTCGGTTCTTGCTTCCTGCGAATTGTGCAAGGCAAACTACCTGGTAACCCACGACAAGCGTCTGGCTGCCCAGGCCAACATAGCCACCAAAACCGCCACGGAAATGGCCGACCTCATAACCCGTGCCCACGGGGAATAGCCAACCTGACCATGCGGGGGTCTGAGTGCAATCTTGTGACAAGCCGCCTTGTTTGCAAAGATTGCGAGACATTTCCCGCGGTCTGACAGTTGCCTGTTTGCCGGCGATGCCCTAGCATCGACGCAGAGCATGATTGGAGAACGCGCCCGACGGCGATGGCGCGGCGATGGCGACAAGGTGTCGCCGTGTCGAAAAGCAGAAAGGACTCTCATGGAAAACTTCGAATTCGTTTCTCCCACGCATTTCGTCTTTGGGCGCGGGGCAGAAGAGCAGGTGGGTGAGAAGCTGGCGGCAGCTGGCGCCAAGCGGGTGCTCGTGCACTTCGGCGGCGGGAGTGCTGTGGCCTCCGGGCTTATCGACCGCGTGGGTGCGTCGCTGGATGCTGCGGGCATCGAGCACTTGGATCTGGGCGGTGTGCGCCCGAACCCCGAGATCACCCTTGTGCGCGAAGGCGTGCGCCTCTGCAAGGAGGCCGGTGTCGACTGGATTCTCGCCGTGGGCGGCGGCTCGGTCATCGACTCCGCGAAGGCCATCGCCAACGGCGCCTGCGTGGAAGGCGACGTGTGGGAGCTCTTCGAAACCAAGGCCCTCGACCACGATGTGCTGCCCATTGCCGTGGTGCTCACCATCCCGGCCGCCGGTAGCGAGGCGTCGAAGAACACGGTTATTTCCAACGACGAGCTGGGCCGCAAAACCGGCTACGCCAACAACGCCCAGCGTCCGAAGTTCGCCTTCATGAACCCCGAGCTCACCTTCACGCTGCCTCCCTTCCAGACAGCCGCCGGTCTTACCGACATGTTCTGCCACCTACTGGAGCGCTTCTTCGACGACGTGGGCGCGGTGCCCGTGACTGACAACTTGAACCTGTCGCTCATGAACACCATCCGCGCCGAGGCGCCGCGCGTGTTGGCCGACCCCGACAACTACGACGCCCGCGCCAACATCATGTGGGCCGGCATGCTCTGCCATCAGGGACTCGCCGGAGTGGGCCGCCATGAGGACTGGGCCACTCATGGGTTGGAACACGAGCTGTCGGCGCTGAATCCGGCTATCACTCATGGCGCCGGTCTGGCCGTCATGTTCCCTGCCTGGATGGAGTACGTGCACACCGAGAACCCGGCGCGCTTCGCCTTCTACGGCCAGGCGGTGTTCGGTCTCACGCCCACCGGCGACGTGGAAGCGGACGCGCTTTCGGCCATCGACGAGACGCGCGCCTTCTTCGCGAGCCTCGGCATGCCCACCACCCTCGCCGAGTTGGATGTGGAAGAGGCCGACATCCCGAAGATGCTGCCGACGCTTGCCCAGAACAAGGGCGTCCCCTTCGGCACCTTCAAGAAGCTGACCCTGGAAGACGCCGAGGAGATCTACAAGTTGGCGCTGTAGGATAGAACAGAGCAAGAGAGGAGTAGGGGGCCGCAAGCCCCTCGATCTCCTTCGAAAAACAGTCGCTTACCAGGGAGAACGGAGTAGGCGGGGAGTAGAACGGAGTAAAACGGAGTAGCGACTTTCTCGATTATCGTTGAACCAGGAACCGACCGTGCTCTTCGATTGGGTAAACTTGAGCTCCGTCGCCTTGGGAAAAGAGAGATCATGGTTCAAGGTCCTATCGAGAATGCCGCTGAGCTGTTCGCCCGTGAGGTACGTGTACGCGCACGGGAAGATATCAACAAAGGTGTTTGTGGCGTCCACTGGTAAGGGGAGTACTCTGGCGTCGAAAACCCTGAAGGGTCTGGCAGCGAAAGGCCTGCTGGCGTGGCACGGAAGTAGCCAAAACGATCCCTCTCAGTTCTATGCGTTGCCTCACTGAGATCGTTCATTTAAAGACTTTGCTCGTCCGCCGCGCTTCCTTCTTTTTGGAGAGAGTGGCATCAATAGCCTGATCGGTCTTCCCTTTTGCTCCGGCGACAACAGCCGTATCGTGACCGCCTCCATTGTGGTTGAGCGTATCGATGGCTTGAAGGGTCATTTCGGTTGACCGAAGTTGTTTTTAAGCTCCTTGTCGATAACGCTAAGGAGCTCTTGGCGGGAGTGAACGCCGATTTTGGCGTAGATGTGGCTGACGTGACTGTGGGTGGTACTGGGGGAGATAAACAGCGCCTCGGAAATGAACGGCTCATTGCGCCCCTTCATGAGCAGCCCCATCACCTCAGTTTCGCGAGTGGTAAGACCGTAGCGCTTGGAGAGGGCTTGCGTGACCTGCTCACTGTTGACAGTCTCAGGCGCCATGGCTGAGCGTTCGAGTCCCCAAAGCGACGCTACATTGCGGCTTCCGAACAGAAGCGACGAAACGAGGATCATGGCCAGCAAGAAGAAGAGCAACACCATATGTACGATTTCTTCTGGCATGGAGGCCATGACGAAAAGGGAGAAGCCGGTGGCAACCAGCGTGGCCAAGCTGACAAGCCCGCGCACAATGCCATACAGCGTGTTGAAGGCGACGTTTGTTTCCAGGAACAGCTCGAAGAGTACGGCCCAGAGCATGAGTTCAAGGCAGGTGTACCCTGCGGTAGTGGCAGCCACCGTGAGGGCGGCGGTAGACTCAAAAGGTAGCCAGTAGCTACAAATACCGAGTGTAAAGGCCAGTAGCTGCAAGGTGCTCAGCACCCAATAGGCCTTCTTCAGCTTGCCGATAAGCACCAGCGCGACCACGGTCGTGCCGGCTCGAGCGAGAGTGTGGGCCAGGTAACTCTCTTGGAACACCTCGACAGACTCGCTGCTGGCGGAAATGCGCATTAGGCCGAAGGCGATGCCGAAGACGGCGAGGCCCAGCAGCAGCTTCCAGGGGAGCTTTTGGCCGGCACCCCAAAAAGAAAGCCGCGTTCTGGCCGTTTCAGCATCCGATCCCTCGGTGTTCTGCGGGGATCTCTTATGAGCATCCGTCGCGAGGTCCGCGAGCGACAGCAGCGGTAGCGCAGCGCAGATATAACCTGCCGCGGTTCCGAGAAAGGCCACCGTTAGATATAGAGCAGCTGCTATGAGGAGGGCCCACGAGAACAGCACGACGACGTCCTCCGCCGAGTGACACTGACGAATAGCTCGGTTGACGAAAAGATAGAGAAGAAATCCTTCGGGCAGGCCTACCAAGCAAGCTCCGATAATAAGCAACGCATCGCCGTTCGACCCCCAGAGCACCAGCAACGTGCCAGTCGATGCGGCCAAGGTTGTCGTCGCTCGCAGCAGATGATTTTCGGCCATCTTCTGCGCCAGAGCGGGCGAAAGAAATGCCAAAATGCCTACCACGACTGTACTTACGGTCAACGCTACGAAGTTTGCCAGCTCTACCGAGGCGACGCCGCCGATGCCCGCGAGGGCTGTCGAGAAAAAGACGAGGCTCATCCAGCCCCAGTAGATACCTAGATCGAGCGTGATCCCGAGCCGTCGCTGCCGTGATTGCGCCGCCGATTTTATTGCTCCCATGGTGTCCTCTCCCAAACGTCTAGGCTCAGCTTACCACAGGCTGTTGCATTCGTCGCGGCTGTGCCAGGGGATAGCAGAGGCGGTTTCCACTGCTTCAGAGGATGGGTATCGACTAGTTTAGATGATGCTTTCACCAGGTGTTTCATTCATGATAACGGCATCACCTGAGAGCCGTGGACCGCGGCAGGTGGAAGGATGGGGCCTTCGGCTTCCGAAAAAGCATCTATGTAAGGAGAGAGACAATGACTGATATGAAAGGCATTTCGCGTCGCAGTTTTTTGACTGGATCTGCTGTGCTCGGTGGAGCCGCGGCTTTAGCTGGCCTAGCAGGTTGCAGTCCGGCGCCGAAGGATACGTCGATGGCCGAGACCGGCTCGGCAACTGAGGAGGACTGGCTCGGTGAAGCGCCAGCGCTGACCGAGGCCGACTGCGACAACGTGGTGGATGCCGATGTGGTGGTTATCGGTTCTGCGGTGGCCGGCTCGCTTTCCGCGTTCGGCGCTTTGGAGAACGGTGCGAAGGTGGTTATGCTCGAGCGCAACAAGATCTTCCATTACGGTGGCAACCAGGGTTCCTTCTTGAACTCTGAGTTCCAGAAGCAGTCCGGCAAGCCCACCTACGATCCAAAGGAGATTGTCTACCACATCGTGGGCAATACCGCCAACCGTTGCGACATTCGCCAATGGCGCGTATGGGCCGACCGATCCGGCGAGCTCGTGGACACGCTCATCGAGAAGGTGCTCACGCCGGCGGGCATTCCCTTCACGTGCTCTCCGGCTCCCGATGAGCCGGAGCTGTGGCTGAATCGGGTGTTCGATATCAATGTGGTGCTAGGCGATCCTACGAAGGACAATTACAAGGAATTCCTCTCAGGCATGCACGCCTATCTGGCCGACAACGGCGCTGACATTCGCTACAACACCAAGGCCGAGGTGCTCGTGCAGGACGAGGCCGGGCGCGTAACTGGCGTCATCGCCACAGCCGAGGACGGCTCCCGCACGTTGTTCAAGGCGGCTAAGGGCGTCATCGTGTGCACGGGTAGTTATGCCGGCAACGCTGCCATGGTGAAGAAATTCCAGCAGGAAAAGGTGGCGAAGCTGCTGGAAGAAGGCAATGTGTACACCATGTACATGGATACCGAAGACCTCTCTAGCGCAGAGCCCATGGACGACGGGATCGGCCACCGCATGATGTGCTGGGCCGGCGCCGAGATGGAGGGAGGCCCCCACGGCTTCCTCGGTTGGCCGAACGGCGGTCATATCGGCTGCCCGAATTTGGAAGTGGACCAGGCAGGGCGCCGCTATATGAACGAGGCTCTGTTCCCGGTGAACCAGGTGCAGCAGGTGGTGTCTGCAGCTTCGATGCCCAGCGGTGCCTTCACTTGGGAGATTTCCTCCACCGAGGATCGGCTCATGCCCTGCTTCATCGGCATCGATCCTAACGTGCTGGACACTATCGCCAAAAGCGGAACCGGCGTGTACCAGGCCGATACCTTAGAGGAGCTGGCCGAGCTCATCGACGTGGATCCGGCTACCTTCACGGCCACTATCGAGCGCTACAACGAGATGTGCGAGAAGGGTGTTGACGAGGACTTCATGAAGAGCTCCGAGTACCTCATCCCCGTGAAGAACCCGCCGTTCTATGCCTTCAACGAGAAGTGGGTGTTCGTGTGCTCCATCGCCGGTGTGCACACCAACGACAAGTTTCAGGTGTTGAATGCCGACCATGAAGTGATCCCGGGCCTGTTCGCCGCGGGCAACACCGTGGGACGTCGCTTCGGCTATGCCTACGAGAGCTCGGGCATGGGTATGTCGAACTCCCAGGCCATGGTCGCCGGCTACGTGGCTGGTGAAACGGCTGCTAGCAGCTAGGAGCAAAGAGAGCGCTTCTCAAAAATGCGCTCACTCAACGCGCCCTCCCCTGAGGCGAAGCTCCGGCGTTCTGCAACGCTGGGGCTTCGCGCTGCTTTTAGGGGGCAGAAACTATGCAGTCATTTGTGTGTTCGCCTTGTTCGAGCTCTCCGTCGATGCCGCGTTGGTTGAGGCGGGATCCATTGAGAAAATGCCGAGCGCCATACCTAGGCTTATCAGCCGAGTGTTTATCATGGTCGGCGTGGTGACGGCCCAGCTGGCTGCGGGAGCCCTCGACGAGCAGACTCCCGCAGCCGTACGTTCTAAAAGTTACCCAGGCGAAGCCAAGCTAAGCTAAGCTAAGCGATATATTTCGCGGCGGCGTTGGCGGCGTTGCGACCGGAATTGATGTTGTTGGCCATGGCGGTGCCGGGCATGTTCTGCGTGTACACGTTACGCCAAAGCATGGCTCCGTCCAAGCCGACGGCATACAGGCCGGGAATGGGCTTAGAAGCGTCGTCGAGCACCTCGCTGCGGACGTTGGTCATGATGCCGCCGTCCACCACCACGACCAGCGCATCGATGCGGGCGATGTAGAATGGCCCGTTCTCGATAGCGGTAAGGAAAGGCTGGGCCTTGCCGAACTCGCCGTCGAAGCCTTGGGCACAGAACTGATTGTAGCGCTCCATGGTTTCCGCAAGTGTTTCCGCGTCCAGTTCGAAGTGCTCAGCGAGCTCTTCGAACGAATTTGCCGTGAAGACACTCGTGCCGTCGTTGTTGGTCAACGCATCTTCGACCGTCTTCTTGTCGGCCTCGTCCAGTTCGCAGCCATCAAGGATGGCCTGATCGAAGATGGCGTAGGACTCTCGGTTGCCGAGGCATGCGCCAAGGTTGGCCGCCATGTTGAATGTCATGGCCAGAGACTCGTCGTTGAAGCGGCGCGCATCTTGGTTGACCCACACGCACAGGCCGTTGCCAACAAGGCCATTGCCGCCGTTCAAGGGACTGTTGTAGGGGACGGTTGTGTCAGTGCCGAACGCCTTCACCATTTGGAAGCCTTGAATGGCGGCATTGCGGAGAAAGTCTCGGCCTCCAGCAGCCATGGCCATGTTGTAGCCGTCGCCGCACACGGAAGGCGAGCAGTTGGTCATCATCTCGTTCACTTGGTTCTGGGCCATGCCCGCTTGTACGAGGAGGTCGGGGTTGGCCCCGATGCCTCCCGAGGCCAGGACGACGGCTTTGGCTTTAACTTCGATGATATTGCCCGAGCTGTCTTCGGCGTACAGTCCCGAAACGGTGCCGGCATCCACCTTAAGACTTGTTGCTGCAGTGCCGAAGCGAAATTCCGCGCCGTTTTGCTCGGCCGTGGCCTGCATCGGCTCGATATAGCTCGTTACGGCAGAGTCGTTGTCGAACCAGTGCATGGTGTTATAAAGCCCGGCACCGTAGTTGTCGACAACACCGTTGAACTGCACGCCGTTGCCTTGCAGCCAGTCGATATTCTCGGCGGAATTATGCACCATGTCGTACCAAAGCGCGCCATTGGTCACCCACTGGGCCTCTTCAAGTTCGGTGCGGATGATGTCTACTTCGTTAATCTCGATGCTCAGGTTTTTCTGCAGCTTCGAGCCCACGGCGAAGACGCCTTCGGTGCCCGCGCCGTTTCCGCCCGCTGCACCGCCTTTCTCAAGAACGAGAACCTTGCTGCCGTTCTCTGAGGCTTGCACGGCTGCGGCGAGTCCCGAGATGCCCGCGCCTACGACAACGATGTCGCACTCGAGCGTCTCGGATACGTTGTCAGGCGTCGCGGGCGCTTGCGCATCCTGGTTCGACGGCTCGGACTCCTTTTGCGTGTTGGTCTGGTTCGGCTGTGCGCATCCCGCAAGCCCCAGCAACGCCATCGTGCCGAGGGCGGCACCCGAGATGAACCCCCTGCGGCTCATGCCCCGCTGATTGCCTGCTGCCTCGTTTGTGATTGTCTCCATGATCCCTCCGTTCGCTTGATTGTGGAAACAAGGAGAGCATAGGGATGCAGAAAAATTACAGCAATTGAATCTAGCTAGCGCAAAATGCCAGGTGAGAGCTCTGCTAAAAAGCAATAGCAGAAAAATGATTACAATGAGGGAACTAATAGGGCTACTCTGCTGAAAGATTGAGGTACATTCTCATGTACCATGCGTCCACCACCATGCTTCCATTTTGCTTGATGGGGCTGTGCATTGCCTGGGTGACCTCGTTTGCCGCACGGCGAAGGGTGCTTGCTTTTTTGGTGCCCGCCTCGGTGAGCGTGACGATCCTCTGTCGTCCGTCATCGACGTCCTCTTCGATGTGAATCAAATTGGCTCCCTCAAGCTTTTGCAGCACAAGGGTTGCGTTGCTTCGTGGAATGCGTAAGAGCGATGATAATTCAGAAGGCGTGAGAACCTCCTCGGCCTCCAGGACGTCGAGAGCGCGGTACTCGACAAGACTAAAAGGTGCAAGACCTCGAATAGCTTGCTTCCACTCGTCAATTGTTATGCGCCATAAAAGCAGGTGAGAAGAGCCGAAGTAGAGCTTTCGGTCTGGCTGAACGGACAGCGCATCGACATGGTGTCCGCGAACGAGGTCGCAGCTCTCCAAGGAGGAATCTCGCATAAATTTGAAAAACTCTTCGTCTTGCAAGTTCCGAAGGAATCGTTCGCGGAGGAATCTGGCAACTATTTCGGCCCCTCTGACGGCTACGCCTTCTCCCTTGACCGTCAGAGCGCATCTCATGGTTCGATGGTCGTTTTCTTCGACCGTTTTCGAGACGAGCCCCAGATCTTCTAGAGTGAGCAAAATGTTCCAAGTAGTTTTTCTCTGCAGCAAAAGATAGTCTGCAAGATCTGAAGCGTCGAGCGTCGCTCTGGTTTCGTAAAGTGCAATAAGAGCCAGGAACTCGTTGTAGGTTAGCCCCAGGCTCTCTCGCACGCAATGCGATACTTGTCGAAAATGCTCGACAGTAACCGTCATCATCTGGTGAGAATTTGCTACTTTGCCCATAGGGACATTTTAGCGAAAGCTCGTTTGAGTTGCTTGGCGTGATGGCTGGAAAACGAAAGATGATTGGCTAAATCGAGCACCTGGAGTTGGGCAGCGCGCGCCTTCTTCGCGAGCTTGGGCATGCCCACCACCTTGGCTGAGCTGGATGTTGATGCGGCCGACATCCCGAAGATGCTGCCGACCCTCGCCCAGAACAAGGGCGTCCCCTTCGGCACCTTCAAGAAGCTGACCCTGGAAGACGCCGCGGAGATCTACAAGTTGGCGCTGTAGGGCGGAACGGAGTAAAAACGGAGTAGCGGCGCCGCAAGCCTCTCGATCTCCTTCGAAAAACAGAGGCTATGCACCCGCCACAAGGCGGCGTATGCCGGCCATGCTCGAGATTTCGTCGAGGATGGAAATCAGTTCAGGGGCTTGGTAGAAATCGCCGCGTCGCATATTGCCAAGAGGTTTCAATATGCCGTATTCGCATGCTCTGTTGATGATGGAAGTTGCTGATCTGCGGGTTATCTCGAGCCCGTTTGCCACGTAATCGGAGTTGACGACGGGCTGCTCTACGAGCAGTGCGGGTAGGCCGAAGATGCGAGATCCTGAGCGCTCTTGCATGCGCGCCGTCCAGTCTCCTACAAGCCCTGCGATAGTGCGCGATGTCTTTTGCCCGACGACCATGGCCAAGTCGATTGCGTTACAAACCTGTTCGACAATAGGCGCCGGATCGCCCTGCTGGTAGCATGAAAGCGCGCTCATGTAGTCGTCGATATCGTGCAGCAAACCCGCCGATATGGGCACGGTTGCATGAAGGAGGACTCCGTCGCTGCGCAACATGCGATGGAGAAGCGTTCGGCCTGTGCGCCCATTTCCGTCGACGAAGGGATGGATGGTTTCGAACTGGGCATGGAAGAGGGCGGCTTTGGCGATAGGGTCTATCCCTTCGGTTTGCGCGAAAGCGCAAAGGTCGTCCAAGCACTCATCGACGCGGCCTGGCACAGGTGGCACAAACAGTGCACCGTGGGGACTGTAGGGGGTACCGCCGACCCAAACTTGCTCACCGCGCAGCTCTCCTGCAAAATCAAGAGCGGTTTTCTTGAGCAGCTGGCGATGAATCTGCCGAATGCCGTCGGTCGTGAGGGCGTCTTCGAGATTGAGCGCGCATCGCATGGCATCGATGTTCCCCGCAATGACGAGTGCGTTTGGCGGCGCGGAGGACGAAAGCTCCGCCAGAGCGATATTGCGCGCGCTGGAGGTGAGGTTTTCTATTTGGGAGCTTGCCGCCGATTCACTGCGCAGCAAGAGGCTGGGAAGGTTAAAGGGCAGCGAGTCTTGGTGCTCGTCGAATCGGACGAGGCGCATTCGGGCATCAGCGAGGCGCTCGGTGAGCTCGGCTGAGAGCCGGGGGCGCGCATGGCGGATTTTGGCCGGGACGGCCGCCTGGTAAGTGGAAGTGATTTTTCTGCGCCGAGATTTCGGAATGAGGTAGACGTCCTCGTCGCGCAGGTGCCACGGAACCTCTTCGGTGGTTATGGCCGACCAGTCGCTCACGAGGCATCCTTTCATTTGGCTTCGCTTCTTTACTATACAATTAGCGGAAGCGAATTGCAATTCACTTCCGCTAATTGAGATTTAGGGAAGGGAAAATTGCTCCCATCTGGCAGTTAAACGATGCTTTCTCAAAGCCCAACTTCCCCAACAGAAACGGTCCAACTTCCCCAACAGAAACGGTCCAACTTCCTCAATCGCTTTGCTGACGTGGTATAACGGGCGTTCTCGTTCCTCGTGGTTCTTACGGGCCAGCAATCGGCCTACCGCCGGCTGGACGGCGTCTACGTCGTCCCGATAACCTGTCTGGCTCCATAGGGGGAAGATCGCCCAAAATCCTTTCTTTGTCCCGCAGGGGACTCTGAAGGGGTGCTGGGTTTTCTCAGCTGGCGGCCAGCACGCGTTGAGTTCTGTCCAGTGCTGCCTTGCGCAGGAATGCCGAATGTGACTCTCCCTCCTGTTCGGCTGCGCGCTTGATGGCAAGAGCGGCGGAGTGCGGTACTTTGAAGCTAATCACGTCGAGAGGCTCGTCGGCCAGCCTTGGCCGGCCTATCACCACGTTGCCCGACCACTGGCCGGGGAGGGATCCCGTCTCGGCGGCCTCGGCCAGAGCTTCTATCTCTGCGTCAGTGATTACCTTGCCGCTCTTGAGGGTGTATTCCCTTGATTACTTTCTCATTTCGTCCATAGGTTTCTTCCTTATGTAGCTTCAAAGTAAAATACAAAACCCAATGATCCCCAAGGGCTTTATCGGGAAGCAAGAGCCTACATCAGCCGAACCGCAATTATGTCGCGAGAAAGTCGCGTTTCGTTCCCCGCGCCGACCGCCTTTATGTCGCAACGCTTTCCGCTACCCTGGGCAAAATTTCCCCAACGGTGACTTGAGAAAGAACGACCAGGGTATTGTAGCAATAGAGGTTGTTTTGATGCGTCAGCGTCCGCGCGCCCGAGGGCATTTCTACGCCGCAGTGCTTTTTTACAATGGGCTCGTTACCAATTGGAAATATGACGGGCGTTATGGTATGTCGGTTAGCGTCAACACAGAAAGAGAGAACTATGGGGCGTTTGACTGTTGAGACGGCGGGGCGGGCCGATGCGCGAACGGGGGAGTTCGTGGAGGCCTTCGCGCGCCGTGTGGAAGCCATGCCGCCGGGCCAGTGTCCGGTGGGACTGGTGCTGGGACAGTTGCAGGCGAGCGCTGCGCAAACCTGCGGCAAATGTACGCCGTGCGCCCAGGGTATGCCGAAGCTCGAGGCGCTGCTGCGCGAAGTGGCCCAGTTCCGGGCCACGGCAGCGACACTGGATGAGGTACGCGTCGCGGCTACGCTTTTGCGCGACACGGCCGATTGCGCTGTGGGCTGGCAGGCGGGCGCGATGGTGCTGGCAGGGCTCGACGCCTTCGCCGACGAATTTGCCAGCCACGTGGAAGTGGGCATGTGCGCCCCCGGCACGCGCCAAACAGTGCCCTGCGTCACGCTGTGTCCGGCCCACGTGAACGTGCCGGCCTACATCGCGCTGGCCGAGGAGGGGCGTCTCGCCGAGGCGGTGAAGATGATCCGCAAGGACAACCCCTTCCCCACGGCTTGCGCGCTCGTGTGCGAGCACCCCTGCGAGGAGCGCTGCCGCCGCACCATGGTGGACGCCCCGGTGAACATCCGCGGCATCAAGAAGTACATTGTGGACACCGTTGCTGCCGACACTGTGGAAACCCCCGCGCCGCTTGCCCCCACCGGCAAGCGCGTGGCAGTGGTGGGCGCCGGCCCCTCGGGGCTGACCTGCGCCTACTTCCTGGGGCTCATGGGTCATTCGGTGACCGTGTTTGAGCGCCGCAGTCGCCTGGGCGGCATGATGCGCTACGGCATTCCCGCCTACCGCCTGCCCCGCGAGCGCCTCGACGAGGACATCCGCGCGGTGCTGGGTGCTGGCGACATCGAGGTGCGCACGGGTTGCGATATCCAGACGGATAAGATGCGCTCACTGGTGGACGAGTTCGACGCCGTGTACGTGGCCGTGGGCGCCCAGGGTGGCAAGACGCTTCCCATTGAGGGGGCCGACGCGGCCGGCGTCATGAGCGCCGTGGACGTGCTGGAGGCCATCGGTGACGAGCAGTACCCCGACTTCACGGGCAAGAACGTGGTGGTCATCGGTGGCGGCAACGTGGCCATGGATTGCGCCCGCACCGCCGTGCGCGCCAACGCCGCCTCGGTCACGGTGGCCTATCGGCGCCGTTTGGAAGACATGACCGCGCTACCCTCCGAGGTGGAAGCGGCCATGATGGAAGGCGTGGAAATGCGCTGCCTGCAGGCGCCGGCCCGCATCGAAGTTAATGCGGAGCGCCAGGCGACGGCGCTCATCTGCCAGCCCCAGCGCATCGGCGCGGTGCGCGGCGGACGTCCCGCCCCGGTGCCGGCCGACAAGCCCAAGGTGCGCCTGGCCGCCGATCTCGTCATCATCGCCGTGGGGCAGGCCATCGAGTGCGTCCCCTTCGAAGAGTTCGGAATGCAGCATGACCGCACCTTCCTGCGGGCTGACGAGGAGCTGCGGGCGCCGGGCTTCGACACCGTCTTCGTGGGCGGCGACTGCCAGTGGGGCCCCAAGACCGTCATCATGGCCATCGCTGCGGGCAAGACGGCGGCGGCCAACATCGACGAGCTGCTGGGTTTCCATCATACGCTGGACTGCGGTGCCACGGTGCCGCCGGCGCATCCCAACGACCGCACCGCCTACGGGCGCGTGCAGGTGGCCGAGCGCCCGGCGTGCGAGCGCAAGCGCGATTTCAAGTACGTGGAAGAACCCGTGAGCGCCGAGGAGGCTGCACAGGAGTGCGGGCGCTGCTTGCGCTGCGACGTGTACGGTATAGGCGCGCTGACCGGAAGGGGGCTGGAGGCATGGTAACCATCACCATAAACGGCCGCACGGTGGAGGCCTCCGAGGGCGCCATGGTGCTGGAAGCGGCCGCGGCGGCTGGCGTGGAAATCCCCACGCTGTGCTACCTGAAGGACCTCAACTGCATCGGCTCGTGCCGCGTGTGCCTGGTAGATGTGGAAGGCGAGGGGCTTCTGGCCTCCTGCAACACTGCTGTGCGCGAGGGCATGCGGGTGCGCACCGACACCCCGCAGGTGGCGGCGGCCCGACGGGCGAACCTGCAGGCCATCATGGACGACCATCGGGCGCTCTGCGCCACCTGCGTGCGCCAGGACACCTGCGCCCTGCGCTTCCTTTCCAGCACCTTCAACCTGCAGGACGCCCGCGAGGCCCTGCCGGTGCCGGAGCCGTGGGATGCCACCTTCCCGCTGCAGCGTGACAGCAGCAAGTGCATCAAGTGCATGCGCTGCGTGGCCATCTGCGAGAAGGTGCAGCACTGCGGCGTGTGGGACTTCACCGGCGCAGGCCCCTCGATGAAGGTGATCGTGCGCGACAACCTGCCCATCGCCGACGCCGGCTGCGCGCTGTGCGGCCAGTGCATCACCCACTGCCCCACGGGCGCCCTTACCGCCCGCGACGACGTGAGCCGCATCATGGACGCCATTCTGGACCCGGCCGTGGAGACCGTGGTGCAGGTGGCCCCAGCCGTGCGCGCCGCCTGGGGGGAGGGTGTGGGGCTTTCCCGCGACGAGGCCACGCCGGGACGCTTGGCCGCGGCCCTGCACGCCGTGGGCTTCGACAAGGTGTTCGACACTGACTTCGCCGCCGATCTCACCATCATGGAAGAGGGCAGCGAGTTCGTGGAATTCCTCGGCTCTGATGCGCCCCGCCCCATGTTCACGAGCTGCTGCCCCGGCTGGGTACGCTTCGTGAAGCAGCACTATCCGCGGTTCACGGCCCAGCTTTCCAGCGCCAAATCGCCGCACCAGATGATGGGCGCCGTGGTGAAGAACACGCTTGCGGCCGAGGCCGACGAGGCGGGCAAGCGCCTGTTCGTCGTGTCCATCATGCCCTGCGTGGCGAAGAAGTACGAGTGCGACGTGCCCGAGCTTTCCACGGTGGTCGGCGCGACCCATGGGAACGGCACGAGCGACGCGGGCTTGGCGCCCGACGCCCCAGCTGCTCCGGAACTGGCTGCCGAGGCCGCGCCCGATGTGGACGCCGTGCTCACGGTGCGCGAGTTCGGCCGCCTGCTGCGCATGGTTGGCGTGGACTGCGCGGCCTTGGACGAGGTGCCCTTCGACAACCCGCTGGGGCTTTCTACGGGAGCGGCCACCATTTTCGGGCGCACCGGCGGCGTCATGGAGGCGGCCCTGCGCTCGGCGGCCTACCTCATCACCGGTGAGAACCCCGATTTCAGCGCCTGCGACACCACGGCCGCCACGCCTGAGACGCCCTGGATGTCCCGCGAGCTTGCCATCGGCGACGCCACCGTGCGCATCGCCGTGGCCAGCGGCTTGGAGAACACGTCGAAGCTTTTGGACGCGTTGGAGTCTGGCGAGGCCGCCTTCGATTTCGTGGAAATTATGGCATGCCCCGGCGGCTGCGTGGGCGGCGGTGGCCAGCCCATCCGGTTCAACAGCGAACTGGCCCAGACGCGGGCCGGGGTGCTGAATCGGCTCGACGCTGCGGACAAGTTGCGCTACTCCCACGAGAACCCCGACATTGCGAAGCTGTACGCCGACTGGATCGGCGAGCCGCTGTCGCATACGGCCCACGAGTGGCTGCACACCGATCAGGAAAGCTGGAAGATCTAGCGCCGTTGCGGAAGAAGGAGCAGGGGGCCGGAACCGCTGCGCAGCCGTTCCGCCCCCCTGTTTTTGTAGGATCGCGCGTATTCGACGGAAAGGAGAGGCTCATGACCGACAGACCAGCGACACTGGCTGCGAAGCTCGCGCGCGGGCACGGCCTTTCCCTGGACGAGTACGCCGCGCTCATTGATGCCCGCACCCCGGCGTTGGCCGACGAGTTGGCCGGTCGCGCCCGGGAGGTGTGCGAGGCCGTCTACGGGGACGGCGTGTTCGCACGCGGGCTCATCGAGTTCACGAACATCTGCGCCAACGACTGCTACTACTGCGGCATCCGGCGCAGCAACCGCGCCTGCGAGCGCTACCGCCTTACCGGTGAGCAGATTCTGGCCTGCGCCGAGGAAGGGTGGCAGGCAGGCTTCCGCACCTTCGTGCTGCAGGGCGGGGAAGATCCGGCGGCGACCGACGAGTGGCTGGCCGACGTGGTGGGCGCGCTGAAGGCGGTCCATCCGGGCTGCGCCGTCACGCTGTCGGTGGGGGAGCGCTCGCGGGAAAGCTACGAGCGCCTGCGCGCCGCCGGGGCCGACCGCTACCTGCTGCGCCACGAGACGGCCACGGCCGCCCATTACCGGCAGCTGCACCCGGCGGTCATGACGCTTCAGCGCCGCATGGCGTGCCTGTCCGCCTTGCGCGAGGCCGGGTTCGCCGTGGGCGCCGGCTTCATGGTGGGCTCGCCCTTCCAAACGGCGGAACGGCTGGCGGCCGACCTCGCGTTCGTTCAGGAGTTCCGCCCCGAGATGTGCGGCATCGGGCCCTTCGTGCCCCATCGCGACACCCCCTTCGCCGCCGAGGCGCCCGGCACGGTTGAGCTCACCTGCTACCTGCTGTCCCTCGTGCGCCTGGCGCACCCGACGGTGCTGCTGCCGGCCACGACGGCGCTGGAGGCGCTGGATCCTCACGGCCGCGAAAAGGGCATTCTCGCCGGGGCCAACGTCGTGATGCCGAACTTGTCGCCGCCCGAGCACCAGGGCGACTACGCACTCTACGATGGGAAGCCCCGCTCGTCGGCCGGCGCGGCCCGCAAGTGGGCCGACCTGGCGGCGCAGCTTGAGCCCTTGGGCCGCCGCCTCGTGGTAGACCGCGGGAACCCTATGAAGGAGAAAACCTATGATTCGCTATGATGTGCGCTCGCCTCGCGCCGATGATTTCATCAACCACCAGGAAATCCTCGACACCCTGGCCTATGCCGCCATGCATCGGCACGACGCCGCTCTGGCGCGTTCCATCCTGGAAAAGGCCCGGGCAAACCTGACGCCGGCCCACGACCACGGTACGACGCTCACTCACCGCGAGGCCTCGGTGCTTTTGGCCTGCGAGGATCCGGAGGTGAACGCCGAGATCCGCCAGCTCGCCCGCGACATCAAGCAGGCCTATTACGGCAACCGCATTGTGCTGTTCGCGCCGCTGTACCTTTCCAACTATTGCGTGAACGGGTGCCTTTACTGCCCCTACCATGCGACCAACCGCGACATTCCGCGCCGCAAGCTCACGCAGAAGGAGATTCGCGCTGAGGTGATCGCCCTGCAGGACATGGGTCACAAGAGGTTGGCCATCGAGGCGGGGGAGGATCCGGCCCATAACCCGCTCGACTACATTCTTGAAAGCCTTCAGACCATCTACACCACGAAGCACGCCAATGGCGCCATCCGCCGCGTGAACGTGAACATCGCCGCCACGACCGAGGACGCCTATCGCCAGCTGAAGGCTGCGGAAATCGGCACCTACATCCTGTTCCAGGAGACTTACCACCGTGCCCGCTACGAAGAGCTGCACCCCTCAGGCCCCAAGGCCGACTACGCCTGGCACACTGAGGCCCACGACCGCGCCATGGCCGCCGGCATCGACGACGTGGGGCTCGGCGTTCTGTTCGGCCTGGAGGGCTACGCCTACGAGTTCGCGGGCCTGCTCATGCACGCCGAACACCTGGAGGCGGCGTTCGGCGTGGGGCCGCACACCATCTCGGTGCCGCGGGTGAAGCCGGCCAGCGACATCGATCCCGACGCCTTCGACAACGGCATTCCCGACGAGATGTTCGAGAAGATCATCGCGCTCATCCGCATCGCCGTGCCCTACACGGGCATGATCATCTCCACCCGCGAGTCTCAAGAGGTGCGCGCAGCGGCGCTGCAACTGGGCGTCTCGCAGATCTCCGGCGGCAGCCGCACCAGCGTGGGCGGCTACGTGGACGAGGCACGCCCCCACGACACCGAGCAGTTCGACGTGTCCGACCAGCGCACCCTGGACGAGGTCATCGGCTGGCTCATGGACGAGGGCCATCTTCCCAGCTTCTGCACCGCGTGCTATCGCGCCGGCCGCACTGGCGACCGCTTCATGGAGTTCTGCAAGAACGGTCAGATCCTGGACTTTTGCCAGCCGAACGCCCTGCTGACGCTGGGCGAGTACCTGTGCGACTACGCCAGCCCCGAGGTGGCGGAGAAGGGATGGAAGATGATCGACGCCGAGCTCGCCCGCGTCCCCGACGACCGCCGCCGCGCCCTCGCCACCGACTACCTCGCCCGCATCCGCACCGGCGCCCGCGACTTCCGGTTCTAGCCGCTGTCCCGAAGGCCGTCGGAAGTGTGCCTTCCGTAGGGGGCGACCTCGGTCGCCCCTCCCAACAGGAAAAACGCTTTTGGTCGAGAGGGGCGACCGAGGTCGCCCCCTACGGAGGCAAACCGGCAACGAAAGGAGCCTGCATGTCCCTGAACGATACCCCTTCCGGCGAGCGCGCGCACATCGTCTTCTTCGGTGTGCGCAATGCCGGCAAGTCCAGCCTGGTGAACGCGCTGACGAGCCAGACCGTCTCCGTAGTGTCCGATGTCGCCGGCACCACCACCGACCCGGTGCGCAAGGCCATGGAACTGGCACCGGCCGGCCCGGTGCTCATTGTTGACACCCCGGGTATCGACGACGCCGGCGACGTGGGCGACCTGCGCGTCCAGCGAGCCGAAGCCGCCCTGAACGAGGCCGACGTGGCCGTGCTCGTGATGGACGCCACCTGCGGCATGACCTCCTTCGACGACCGCCTTCTCGCCACCTTCCAAACGCGCCGCATCCCCCACGTCATCGCCGAAAACAAGGCCGACCTGCTTGCGGAAAGCGGGCGTGTTGGCGCCGCAGAGCCGTCGTTGTCTTCGCCGTCCTTGGGGGCAGACGCTTCGAATGGCAAAGCCCTCTTGGAAGGCGGCGGCTACAACGCCGTGGCCTCCGCCGAAAACGACGGCGCTTCCGTACGGGCCGCCCGCGTGCGCGTGTCGGCGCGGACGGGGGAGGGAGTGGGCGACCTGAAGCGCGCCGTCGCCACCCTGGCTGCGGACGCGGCGGGGGAGCGGCGGCTCGTGGGCGACTTGCTCGAGCCCGGTGATGTGGTCGTGCTCGTCATCCCGCTGGACTCCGCCGCCCCCAAGGGCCGCATCATCCTGCCCCAGCAGCAAGTCATGCGCGACGCGCTGGAAGCCGGCGCCTTCCCTTGCGCCACCGGCGTCGAAGGGCTGCCCGATCTGCTGGCCGCCCTCGCTCGGCCGCCGCGTCTGGTAGTAACCGACTCCCAGGTCTTCGCCGAGGTAGATGCCTTGCTGCCAGCCGAGGTGCCGCTTACCTCGTTTTCAATCCTTATGGCCCGCCACAAGGGCGATCTGGCCGCCCAGCTGGAAGCGGTGCGCGCCCTGGAAAGCCTGACCGACAACGACGCCGTGCTCATCGCCGAGGGTTGCACCCACCACCGTACCTGCGAGGACATCGGCACGGTGAAGCTGCCCCGGCTCATCCGCGCCATCAGTGGCACCGACCCCCGGTTCGCCTTCACCTCCGGCCGCGATTTCCCCGACGATCTTTCCCCCTACGCCGCCATCGTCCACTGCGGCGGCTGCACCTTGAACGCCCGCGACATGGCCTCCCGCATCCAGCGCGCCCGCGCCCAGCAGATCCCCCTCACCAACTACGGCATGACCATCGCCCGCGCCCACAACATCCTCCCCCGCGCCCTCGCCCCACTGGCCCCGCTGGACCCACCAGCCCCGCTGCCCCACTGATCTCGCCTGCCCCGTTTGCCCCGCCCGCTGTTTTCTGTCGGTGACAGAAAACACCCTCCTGGCGCACTTTTTTCGATTTATATAGCGTTTGGAAAATCAGATCTGCACGCTTTTTGACTTATATAGCGATTCTGGCCCCGATGAGCCTCTCTTAGATGCTATATAACTCGAAAAACGTGCACGGGGGCGCCCGAAATTGTCACGGGCGACGAGCCCCGCAGTTCATCGGTGGCCCTTCCTCCTGGTGCAAACGACGCCGAAAGATTAAAATCGCTCATCGCCAATGTCCAGCAACCATAACATCAATAGTTGCAAAGTATCACTCAATAATGTTAGAGTATAAAAGTGATGATAACGAAGACGCAGGACATAGAGACCTACCTCGACGATACGCTTGGTTTGCAGGCGCGGGCAGGCGAACTGGGCCGAAAACTCCCTGCCTACCTGAGAAAAGGCTGCAAGCACTTCGTCCTCTTGGTGGAGGGCCACTCCTTCGTGGCGGCCGTGTTCGACGCCGGGTCGTTCAACTTGGCCGCCTACAAAAAACAAAGACGCGAGCTGGAAGAGCTGACGGGGCTCCCCGCTATTGCCGTGCTGCCCTCCGTTACCCCCTATCAGCGGCGCACCCTCGTGTCGGAGGGCATCTCCTTCGTCGTTCCGGGAAGCCAGTTGTTCGTCCCAGCGCTCGGAGCGGTGTTCGCGGAGCGCCGCGCGGCGACTCCTCTGCCCGCGCCCGTGCAGGAGCTTTCGCCGGCCGCCCAGCTGGTTCTTCTGGATCTGATCTACCAGGGCGACGACGCGCCGCAACAGCAGATGACTATAGCTGATCGCCTGGGATTCGATGCGATGAAGACGAGCCGAGGCGTTCGACAGCTAGAGGCTGCCGGTCTCGTTGACGTGACCAAGTGCGGTCGTGCGAACATGGTGCGGCCCCGCTGTGCAGGAAAGGTCTTGTGGGAGGCGGCGCAGCCCTTCTTGAAGAATCCGGCGAGGCACGAGGTGTGCGTTTTCCGAGAAGAAGTACCGCCTGGATCGGCGGTGGCTGGCGAGACCTTTGTAAGTCGTCGCAGCGATCTTGCCGAGGGTGCGATCCTGACGCGAGCTGCGCCTTCGTCGGCGCTGCGAGGGCTCAAAGCGCTCGATCCTTCTTGGGTGGAGGACTCGTCGGGTATGATCTATCTTCAAGGGTGGATATATGACCCCGCTATCTTGGGGAAGAGGGGCGAGGCCGATCCCCTTTCCGTGGCGCTCACTTTGAGAGACGTTGAGGACGAACGCTTGCAGGCAGCCGTTTTTCAGATGCTGGAAGGAGTATTCTCGTGACGCAGTTGGGAAGATTCAGAGAAGCGTTTGCCGGCTTCGAGGAGTTCTACACAGTCATCGGGGGCACCGCCTGCCAGATCGTGGTGAGCAGTCGCGGCGGCGAGTTCCGGGCTACGCAAGATCTCGATCTGGTCGTCATCGTTGACGCCGACGGTTTCGAGCGCTTTGGCGAGGCATTCTGAGGTTTCGTTCGAGATGGCGGATACGAGGCGTCAAGGGGGAGCCGCGGCGAGATGCGCTTCTATCGATTCAGGCATCCTCAGCAGGACGGCTTTCCCAAAGAGATAGAGCTCTTCTCCAGAATCACGCTGGAGGAGCCTCTTGATGTGGGGCAGAGAATCGTACCCGTTCCTCTTTCTGGAGGACTTAGCAGCTTGTCGGCCATACTTCTCGACGACGACTATTACAACCTCCTGAAAGAAGGTCGGCAGAGCATCGATGGAATCTCGGTACTTGCCCCCGAATGGCTCATTCTGTTCAAGATGAAGGCGCGAATTGATCTCGTTCGAAGAAGCCGTGAAGCGGGGGATGTGGACTCGCGGGATCTCAAAAAGCACCTGCGCGACGTATTCAGACTTTGGGAGTACGTTGACCCAGAAGCGCGCGTAGCTGTTTCTTTTCCCATTGAAGCTGACATCAAGGAGTTCTTCGATACATCGGATATCACGTCTCAACAACTGAAGCAGATTGGTATCGACGAGCCCGTCGAATTGATCGTTGAGGATCTTAAGAGGATTTATGACCTGACTCGATAGGGGAGCGCCCACTTCCCTTGCCGTAGCCTGCTGGTGACAGAAACCACCCCCCTCGGCGCACGTTTTTCGATTTATATAGCGTTCCGAGAATCCTATCTGCACGTTTTCCGATTTATATAGCGTTTCTGGCTCTGATGCGCCTCTCCCAAATGCTATATAGGTCGCGAAACGTGCACGGGAACGCCCGAAATTGTCACGACCGACAAATCCCGCAGCGACAGGCCTTGGCTCGCGCGCCGAAACCCGCTCTCTGAGTCAAATGACAGTCAAGTAAAGGCATAGCAGACGCTACAAAAACTTCGTCTCATCCAGTTTGGCGAGCACCCAGTCGTTCAGGCGAATGACGGGGCGGCGCAGGACGAGGCCGAGAACGAGGCTCGGCGCCAAGATGGCCGCGAGCAGGCCCATCTGCACGAGGTACTGGTCGCCGTAGATGCCGGCCATGGCCCCTTCCAGCGCAGGCATGGAATGGGCGAAGGGCAGCCACGGGTAAATCTCCTGGAACAGCGGGGCCGACAGCATCTGCACCGGCATGAGGCCGCCGGCGCCGGCCAGTTGCAGCACGAGCCCGATGATGGCGAGCGCCTTGCCGATGTTGCCAAAGGACACCGTCAGCGTGTACACCAGGTTCGTGAACACCACCGATGCCAAGCAACAGGCTGCCAGATACAGCCAGAAATGCTCGCACTCCACGCCGAGGAAGAACACGTTGCCGAGTCCCACGATGAGCGCTTGGGCGAGGCCTATCAGGCAGAACACCCCGTAGCGGCCGAGGTACAGCTCGCCCGGCCGCGGCGCGCGCCCGAACTTCTTCGTCAGGGCGGCCTGGCGCGCGGGGGAAACGGTCACGCTCATGAGGGCCACCATGAAGATGGCGCCGATCCACAGCGCGAGGGAGGTGTAGAAGGGGCTCATGGCGCTGCCATTGTCGGCCATGGGGTACACCGCGTGACGTTCCAGGTGCGTCGGCGCGGCGAGAAACTGGGCGATGGCGGCCGGGTTGTCGCCGATGATGCGGCGCACTTCGTCGATGTCGCCGGTGTCCAGGGCGTGCTGCAGGTCGTCGCGGGCCTGGGCGAGCTGGCTTTCCGCCGTGCGCAGGGTTTCGGCGGTCTTGCGCAGCGACGCCTCGGCGGTGGCGAGGTTCGCGGCCAGAGAATCGGTGCTGGCGCCGAGGCTGTCCGCGGTGTCCTTCAGCGATCCGGCTAGGGTTTCGGTGTCGGCACCCACCTTCTGCAAGCTGTCGGCCAGCGACGCCAGCTCGCCCTTCAGCTGGTCGTTGTAGGTGCTCAGCGAGTCGTGCAGACCCGCGCGCGCTTGGTTGATGCTGTCGGTCACCTTGGCGTGCGTCTCGTCGATGGACGCCGCGTCGCTTGCGATGGCGCTCTCGGCGGTGGCGAGATTCGCCTCCAGCGTGCCCAGCTGGGCGATGATGCGGTCAAGGGCGGCGACGGCCGGGCTGTCCGGGTCGGCTCCGGCCAGGGTGTCGCGCATGGTCTGGTAGGCTTGGGCGAGTCCCTGCACGTCCGAGCGACAGGCGGCCAGCACGCCCTGGGCCGCGGCTGGGTCGTCTTTCATGGTGGCGAAGGCTTCATCGGCGGCGCGGGCTACAGCGTCGTAGCTGGCATCGGCAGCGGTGAGTGCCTTCTCGGCTGCGGTGCTCGCGGCGGAAAGCCCGTCCCGGCCGCTCGTCAGGCCCTCTTGTGCCTCGCTCACCAGAGGGGCGGTAGCGTCGGGCGCCTTCCCCGCCTCCTTCAGAATGTTCGCTGTCGCGTTCACAAGCGAGGTCGTGGATCCCATGAGGTCGGCATAGGCCTGGGCCTGGTCGGCTGCCGCGCCCACTTCGCCCACCGCCTCGCCAAGGCGCGACCCCAAGGTTTGCGCGTAGGTGAGAATGCCGTCGCCGCTCATGAACGAGGTGAGACTGCTCGTGGTGCCCAAGGCCACCGACGCCACGGTTTCCGTGAACGTCTCGTCGATGGTCTCCTGTAGGGTGCTTGCGCCCGTGGCGGTCACGCGCTGGGCGATGGCGTTCTCCTTCTCGTTGTCGTAGTAGATGATCTTCGGCTCGGTGATGTCGTCGGAGAACACGGTCATGAGGTCGCGCGAGAACTCCTTCGGGATGACCAGGGCTGCGTAATACTCGCCCGACCGCACACCTTCCACAGCCGCCTCGGCGCCGACAAACTGCCAGGCGAACTGGTCGTTGGCCCGCAGCTTGCCGATGATTTGCTCGCCAGCATTGACGGGCGTCGGTATGAGGTCGGAGGTGTAGCCGGCGTCTTCCGAGGCCACGGCCACCTTGATGTTGCCGGTGTTGTCGTAGGGATCCCAGAAGCCGAGCGTTGTAAACCAGGCGTACATGGGCGGCACGAGCGCCAGCCCCATCACCACAATGGCGGCAATGACGTTCCGGAACAGGTTCCGCACATCACCCGAGAAAATATCCCAAATCACCCTCACGCCGAATCACCACCAATCTGCCCGCTAGCGCGCTTCTGCAGCTCCTCGGCGTTCAGGTTCGCCAGGGCAAGCTGGTGCGCGAGGTTGGTGTCCAGGTAGGAAATCACGATGAGATACGTGTCCACCACGATGATCCCCACCACCATGGCCATGAGCATCATGACGCGCGTATCCACGTCGGCATGCACCAGCACCATAATGGCGAAGGTGACCAGCGGTTGCGCGATAAGCGCCACCCAGCCGATACGCCGCAGTACCGGGTAGGCGCGGTGGAAACGCTCGGCTCGGGCGATGAGGGCCTGGCGGAAGGCGTCGATGTTCAGCAGCGCGCGGACGAGCGTGCGCGTGCGGTACCGGGCCGGCGTCTGCCCTGCGGCTTTGGCGCTGGCCGTGACCGGCTCGGCCAGAAGCAGGTCGGTCGCCCCCAGCTTCTCGTCGAACATGAGGTTCAAATTGAAATCGCAGCGCCCGATGCCCAGTCCGATGGCGAACCCCAGGGGCACGAATAGAAATCCCAGCAGCAACATGTCGTGCAGGTAGTCCATCCCGTAGAAGCCGCCGATGGCCTCGCGCATGGCGTCGATGGAGTAGGTGAAGGGCAGAAGCGGATGAATGACCTGGAAGAAGTCCGGCATCATCTCGATGGGGAACATGCCCGAGGAGCCGGGAATCTGCACGATGAGCAGAATGACCGCGATGGCCTTCCCGATGTGCCTAAACGCGTAGGCCAGCGCGAACATGAGGTTCACGTCCACGAACACCGTGAGCAGCCCTGCGCCGATGAAGGCCGCCGGACTTTCGCACTGAATTCCGAGGGCCAGATCGCCCACGCAGCAGACGAGCCCCATGGCCAGCCCGCACACCATGTAGAACAGCCAGCGTCCGAAATAGGCCTGCACGGCGGTGAACTTCGGCAGCCCCTCCGGATCGACGCGCAGCTTCACCATGGCCATGAGGATGAAACCGGCCACCCACAGGGCCAGATTCGTGAAGAAGGGGGTGACGCCGCTGCCGTAGTTCTTCACGGGATACACCAGTTGCGTGTCCAGGGCCACGGGTGCGGCCATGAAGGCGCCGATCTTCTCCGGGTCGGCCTTCAGATATTCCGCCAAGTCCTTCACGGTGGCGGAATTCTGCAGGGTGGTCAGGTCGGTCAGCGACTGCTCCAGGTTCGTCTCCATGGTGCCCAGGGAATCGGACGTGGTGGAAAGCGAGGTCTCGGAAGAGGTCAGCGTGTTGCCGAGCTGCCCCAAAATGGCCCGCGCCTCGGCGAGCGAGGGAGTGAGCCCGCGCAGGGCCCCTTCCAAGGTGCCGCAGGCTTCCACCAGGGAATCCAGGCTGGTCGTGATGTCTGGCAGCACGCTGTCCTGGAAGGTGGCCGCGGTGGCGCGAATAGTTTCAGAGGCTGAGTGCGTCGCCGTATCCAGCGCGCTCGCCTCGGTTTCCAGAGAATTGGCCGTGGAAGCCAGGTCGTCTGAGGCCGTGCGCAGGGCGTCGGTGGTGGTCAGCAGCCGCTTGTTGGCGGCCCGGGCTTCGGAGAGAGCTTGGGCGATGGCCGGGTCGGCGCCGGCCGCTCCGGCCTGGGCAGTGAGGTCGCTGATGAGCACCTTGTTGTCGGCCAGCAGCCCCTCGGCCGTGGCAAGGGCCGTATTGGTGGCCGCTTTGGCCGCCGCGACATCGCCGCTCACGGTGCCCAGCGCGCGCTGGACCTGCGCGGCGGCGCTCGACAACTGCAGCGCTCCGTCGGTGGCGTTCTTGGAAAGCGCCGTCCCGTACTCGTTCACGGTGCTCCGCGCCTTCGCCAGCAGCTCCTTCGACTGCCCGATGGCCTCCAGCAGATGCGGCACGTCGTCTTGAAGCCCCGCCAGCGTGTCGTCGGCGCGAGCGATGGACGTCCGCGTATCGCCCACGGTGCCGACGAGCCCTTCCAAGGTTGTGCGGGTTTCGCTGACAGTTTCTTTGGCGCTGCGAACGCCGGCGGTGAGGCTGCCCTCGGCGGCGTCGGCTTTCGTTTGCGCCTCGGCTCCCACCTTCTGGGTCGTTTCCACCACCTTCTCCGACACCGTCTTCACGAAGTTTTCGTTGACGGCCGCCTCAACGGCGTTGGCCGCCGCGTCGGTTACCTTGGGCGCGATGGAGGAGGGCTTCTCGTTCACGTAGTAGTCGATGGTCGGCTGGGTGAAGTCGCCGGTGAACACGCTGGCGAAATCGGCGCTGAAATCCTTCGGGATGACGAGCGCCGCCCAGTAGCGTCCCTCATAGACGCCGTTTATGGCCGCTTCGGCGTCGGTGAATTCCCAGCCCATCTCGTGGTTGTCGTGCAACTGGGCCACCACCTGCGCGCCCACGTCCAAATGCCCCGTCTCAGGGCTGTCGGCCCCCGCATCCTCGTTGGCCACGGCCACCAGCATATCGGCCGTGTTGCTGTAGGGGTCCCAGTTGGCTGCTACCACGTACCAGGCGTAAGCCGACGGCATAACGATCATGCCCAAGGCGATGACGAGCGCGACAGGGTTGCGCAGCACCCGTTTCACATCCCGCGCGAAAATGGCGAAGATCACTCCCAGATATGTCCGCATCCGCTTCAGCATATGCGCCCGCTTGCGCCTTTCTCTGCCCGTTTGCTGACCTTGCTTGTAATGAGAAAAGTTTCCCACATCAAGTTCTCTGCGCCACGGACAGCGGGGGATTGTCGCTATGCTGAAACGGGTGCTGCGTCTGACGATAAAGTGACGCGCTCCGGTCGCCGTTTGTCCCCGCCGAACTTCGTTCTTGCTCTGCGGCAAGGGGCGAAGCCTCACCGAAGCGGTTGCCCGCGCTGCCCGTTTGTCGCCGTGTTGTGGCTTGAGTTGCGATGCCGTTGCTTTACACTACGGGCAAGCAACGAAGCGCCGAAGAAGGCGCCCCGTGATGCAGGCCGACGCGCAGGAGGTTGCGCCGCCTGTGAACCTGAAGGAAAGGAGGCCCTCCGTGGCCGATCGCAACATTGAGAACGCGAGCACCGAGGTGCCGGAGATTCCCGACGAGCTGGAACGCGTGCTCGTCTTCGCCCTGGACGAGGCCAAAGAGAAGATCGAGGGCGGCGAGGACGTCATCCCCTTCACCACGCTCGTCGTGAAGGACAATCTGTTCATCGAGTCGCACCCGGGCGATTCCGCCGAGGAGTGCTTCGAGGCGGCCGAGAAGAACGTGCGTGGCGCTCGCGGGGCCGACTGCTACGCCTTCTGCTACGACGGCTACATTGAAACCGACGATGGCGTGAAGGATGCGCTCATTGCTGAGGGCGGCGTGCCGGGCGCCGATGAGGGCTACGCCATCGCCTACCTGTATGAGGTCGATGACGAGGGCGCTTATACCTTCGAATCCGAGGCCGCCTACATCGGCGAGGCCCCGAACTTCATGGCGGCCCTGAAAGAGCCGGTCGCCTACACCGACGACGAGATCGACGAGCGCTACCGCGACGAAGATGACGCCGAAGAGGCTGCCGAAGTTGCCGAGGCCGCCGACCTCGCCGAGGCTGCTGAAGAGGCTGTGGCCGTGGTTGATGCGGAGGATGCTACGGAATAGTTTGACCGCGGCTCTGCCTGAGTCGATAGGTTTGAACCGAGCGACAGCTCATGTCTTTGTGGCAGAGCTGGCGTATTTTGTTTGCGGCTTAGGATATGTTTGCCGGATTTTGCCTCTCGATAGAAATAGATGTGAGTTTCGAGCATAGCGAAGGAGAATTTCGGAAATAGATGCGAGTTTCGGGCGTAACGAGGGAAGGCTTCGGAAATAGATGCGAGTTTCGGGCGCGATTTGGACAAAATCAGCGCGTGCGGTGCGAAATGATGCTCGAAACTCTCATCTACTTCCGGATTTGGGCGGTCACTGTGAGATTTGCCCGGTTCGGCTGCTCGAAACTCGCAACTATTTCCAGAATTCAGCAGACGCAGAAAACTGATGCCTACAAAAAAGCCGGCGGAACTCCGATCCAGTTCCACCGGCTTGTGCCAACAGGGTTGGCAGGTTGCTCATCGTCGCGAGCACGGCGCTTGTTTCAAGGGCAGCGCCAAAAAAGAAGTGAGGCGGCAAGGAGGGGTGCCTCGCCGCCTCGGAGGAGGGGGTAGCGGCATCGAGTGCCGCATTCTGCTTTCAAGGGGATTGAAGCAGAGCGATGGAAGCAGGGGAACTTCCAAATCGCTGAAACGAATTATAGGTCAAGACTTGTTTTGGTCACCATAATGTGCTTCATTTTCCACGAAGAACGGCATCATTTCGGCGGTGAGTAGCATATAACCCCTTGTCAGAGCCCGTTTACCTGCGTCAGAAGCCCGTTCGCCCTCTGAGAATTTTCTTCACATTCAATAAGAAAGTTTCAGATTGCCTGTCTCCCTCCTTTCCGAACCTTTTATCTTCCTTCGTTGATGCAGGGCCCTCGGCATCGGAAAACGCCTTCTGGATGTACGAAACGATGCGCAGGATGCACGGCGGTGTTATGGACGAATAAGAATGTCACCCCCCTGGTTGTTTGATTTTGTCACCCTCTAGGACGCAGGATGCACGGCGGTCGCAAAAGATTATTTGGAAGGGGTTCATGTCGAAAAAGGTTTATCCCTCAAGCAATCTTGTATCATGGAAGGCAGCAAATTCGTGGAAAGGAACTCCTCATGGCCGATCTCGCGCTGCGCTTTGGCAAGGACATGCTCGTCGTTTCGTCGCCGATTCAGGAGGCCCTGCGTCGGGCCGGCATCGAGTCGGTGTGCGATCAGGCGCTCGCGCTTTTGGTGGAGCCGGAAACCATCGAAGAAGCTTACCGCATGGAAACGGTGGCCGGCCCGCAGTGTATGGTCACCCCCGTGGCCGATTTCACGCCGGCTCGCTTGGTGGCCGTTGGTGCCGAGGGCAAAGGCGAAGCGCTGGCTGAGGCGGCTCTTGCGGTCATGGCGGAGTTCAAGCCTCAGCACACGCTTGTGGAAATCGCCCCCTGCGGTTTGCCGCTGGATCCCGACTCCAAGGCGTCGCTTGTGGAAAATCGCGACCAGTACGCCCGCGCAGCGCAGCTGTTTTGCGACTGCACCTTCGACGCCTTCTTCTTGAATGGGTTCACGACGGCCGATGATCTGAAGTGTGCGCTCATGGGCCTGCGCAAGGTGACTGATGCCCCCATCATTGCTTCGGTGGATGTGCAGGGTGACGGCGGCTTGGCGAGTGGCCGGGGCACCTGGCGCGAGGCCGTGGAAGTGATGGCAGAATACGGCGCGGCGGTGGCCGGCTTCTCCACGCTGGCCACCCCTGATCAGGCGCGCGGTTTGGCCGATGCGGCCCGCGAGACACTGGAGGCGCGCGGAGCGGATTTATGTCTCATGGCCACGCTGCAGGTGTTCCAGCGCGACGCCAAGCAACAGGGCCCCACGACCGAGAACCCCTACTACAGCCCCGACACCATGATGCCCGCGGCCCTTGAGCTGCGCGCGGCTGGCGTCCAGTTCCTGCGCGCCGCCGGTCAGGCGACCCCGGCTTACACCGGGGTGCTGGCCGCCACCGTTGCGGGCCTCGATGTGGCGCCGGTCCTGTAACGTTCTCGCCGAGAAGCCGCGTTGCCCATGAGCACCCTGCCATACCAAGGCCGTTGCGCCTTTGCGTCTCTGCATCCCGCGGTGACGCTCGGCTTCTTCGCGGGGGCTATCGTGCTTTCCATGGTGCTTGCGAACCCCATTTGTCAGGTGATGTCCGTTCTTCTTGCGGCGGCCTGTTATCTGACGTTTCGTGGCCGTGAGGCTTGGCGCTTCATCGCGGGGCTCACGGCGGTGCTGCTTGTGGTGACGCTGTCGGCGCCGCTGTTCAACACGCAGGGCGCCACGGTGCTCCTCCGCTGGTGGGGTGGCCGTCCTTACACGTTAGAAGCGCTGGCTTTGGGCGCCTCTACGGGGCTTATGCTCGTGGCTATGATGCTGTGGTTCGCCTCTTATCACCTAGTTATGACCTCGGACAAGTTCGCTTATCTGTTCGGCCGCGCCATTCCGGCGTTATCGCTCACGCTCATCATGGTGCTGCGCCTTGTGCCGAGCTATCGCCGCAAAGCCAACGCCCTCATGACGGCTCGCGCCTGCATTGGGAAAGGCCCGGCGGAAGGCGCCTCCGTGGCAGCGCGCGTGCGCGACGGAGGCAGCGTTCTCTTGTCGCTGTCGGCCGACGCTTTGGAAGGTGCCGTGGTGGCCGCCGACTCCATGACGGCCCGTGGCTTCGGGCTGCCGGGGCACACTCACTTCGCGCTCTTCCGCTGGGAGGCGCGCGATACGGTGCTGGCCGTGGCGATGGGCGCGCTTGTCGCTGGGGCGGTGGTTGCGCTCGTGCAGGGAGGGTTCGCGGTCACGTACTTCCCGACAATCGTATGGCCCTCTGCGGGAGTGGCCGTGCTTATGGGGACCGTTTGCTATGGCGCTTTTCTGGCTATTCCTGCGGTTATCAATTGCGGAGGGAGGGCGTTGTGGCGTTATTCGCTTTCGAAGAGCTGACGTTTCGCTACCCAGAGGCGCCCCGCGATGCCCTTCGCGATGTTTCTGTGGCCATCGAGCCGGGCCAGTTTGTGCTGGTATGCGGTCAGAGCGGCTGCGGGAAGACAACGCTCTTGCGCCAGTTCAAGTCGGCGCTCGCTCCCCATGGGCACCAAAGCGGACAGGTGCTGTTCGATGGCGTGCCTCTCGCCGACGTGCCCGAGCGCGAGCAAGTGGCCCGCATCGGATTCGTCATGCAAGACCCCGATGCGCAGATCGTGACCGACAAAGTGTGGCACGAGCTGGCCTTCGTCTTGGAAAGCCTCGGCTGCGACGAGCGCACCATGCGCTTGCGCGTGGCGGAGATGGCCAGCTACTTCGGCATCCAGCACTGGTTCCATAAGAACGTGGGCGAGCTTTCGGGCGGCCAGAAGCAGCTGCTGAACCTAGCGTCGGTCATGGCGGCCCGGCCCGATGTACTGGTGCTGGACGAGCCCACGAGTCAGCTGGATCCCATTGCCGCCAGCGACTTTCTGGCTACGGTACACCGGATCAATCGCGAGCTAGGGACGACGGTGGTTATGAGCGAGCATCGGCTGGAAGAGGTGTATGGGCTGGCCGACCGCGTGGTGGTGCTGGAGGAGGGGCGCGTCGTCGCCGACGGGGAGCCGCGGGCTGTTGCGGGCCAGCTGCATTGTGCGGTCAGCCCCATGGCATTGGCGCTGCCGGCGGCGGCGCGGATCGCTTGGGGTGTGGAAGGTCGGCTGGGTCGTCGCAGTGGGGAGGGGGCGCCGTGCGATCGGCCGGGCCGCCGCAGTGGGGAGGGGGCGCCGTGCTCAGACAGCATTGAAGCGCAGGGCTCTTCGAGGGCCACTGACGTTTCTGTATGCACTTCAATGAACTGCGCGCGGACCCCCTCCCCACTGCGGCGGCCCTACTCTTCCATAGTTGAAGAGGGAGTGGCTTTGCAGGTTGAAGTTCCTCTTACGGTGCGGGAGGGGCGGGCCTGGTTGGCTCGTGAGGTAGCCGTTCATCCGCCGCGTCGGTGGGCGCTTCCGGCGGGGGAGGCTTGCGACTCGGCGTCTGCGCGGGTGGCGGTGGAGCTGCGGGATGTTTGGTTTCGCTACGAGCGCGACGGCGCCGATGTACTTCGGGGGACGACGCTGGCCGTGCCGGAGGGGTCGCTGTTCGCCGTGGTGGGGGGCAATGGCACCGGGAAGTCGACGATGCTGCGGGCTATCTGCGGCGTTGCGCGGCCCTATCGCGGGAAGATCACCGTGCTCGGGCGACGGCTGAAGGAGTGGAAGAAGGCCGAGCTGTTCCGCGGCGGAGTGGCTCTGCTTCCGCAAGATCCGCTGAATCTTATGGTGAAGAAGACTGTTCGGGGAGATTTGGAAGAGATGCTGGATGGTCGCGGCCTCACGGCGGAGCAGCGCGTGGCCGCGGTGGGGGAAGTGGCGACACTGACGGACATTGCGCCGCTGCTCGACGCCCATCCTTTCGACCTGTCCGGCGGCGAGGTGCAGCGGGCGGTGCTGGCCAAGGTGCTGCTCTGCGAGCCGCGGCTGCTGCTACTCGATGAGCCGACCAAGGGGCTCGACGCCTTCTTCAAAGACAAACTCGCCAGGTTGCTGCGAAGTCTGACCGCCCGAGGAACGACGGTGCTTATGGTATCCCACGATGTGGAATTCTGCGCCAGCTATGCTGATTGGTGCGCCCTGTTCTTCGACGGAAACGTGGTGACGACCAATCCGCCCCGGCAGTTCTTCGCTTCGAACAGCTTCTATACCACAGCAGCCAATCGCATAAGCCGGGGCTTCTTCGAAAATGTGGTTACCGTGGAGGAGGTGGTGGAGCTATGCCGAAGCTGACCGAAGGAGCCCGCTCCGCCGAGGCCTTCCGCGAGCGCCGTCGCGCCCGAGTCAAGACGATCCTGACGATTCTTGCGGCGCTGGTGCTCGCGCCGCTGACCGCAGTCGCGGGTATGGCCGTCCCCGGCAACGGCTACTACCTCTCCGGCACGCTCATCGTGCTGTACGCTATCGTGCCCTTCTTCGTCTCCTTCGAAGGGCGACGTCCCACGGCGCGCGAAATTGCCGTGGTGGCCGTGCTGACGGCGCTCGCCGTGGCGGCCCGCGCGGCGTTCATCTGGGTGCCGCATTTCAAGCCCATGGCCGCCGTCATTATGATCGCAGGGCTCGCCGCCGGCCCCCAAACCGGGTTCCTCGTGGGTTCGGTGGCGGCGCTTGCCAGCAACTTCATCTTCGGCCAGGGGCCCTGGACGCCCTGTCAGATGCTCGCCTTTGGAGTGGCGGGGCTCGTGGCAGGGCTGCTTGCCGACGCCCGTGTGTTCCCGCGAGCGAACCTTTCCTGGCCGCGTCGTATTGCGCTGGCAACCGTGGGGTTCGTGCTTATTGTGGGGCTCGTGGGTCCCATTCTGGATACGTCCACGTTCTTCTATCTTTCCACAGCCCCCACGCCGGAGCTGGCCGCGGTGGTGTACCTCGCCGGCCTGCCGGTGAACGCCATTCATGGGGCGGCCACGGCTCTCACGCTGCTGGTCGTGGCGAACCCCCTGCTCGACCAACTCGCCCGCGTCCGCGTGAAGTACGGTTTACTCGATCGGTCGCGCCCCAACTGCCCATAAGTCGCGCCCCAACCGCCTGCAAGTCGCGTTTCAGCCGTAGTCGGTTCTCGCGCGAGCCTACATCGTTGACAACTTTCAAGCGGCTCATCGACCACACATCGAAATTAATTCTGTTCTTTTCTGGTGCCGAAAAACACATCTTGTTCGATTGCACCCGAACACTTTCGCGAGTACTATATATATCCGCCCTTGGAACTGCAAAACACAATATATTGTGGTTCCGATGGTGAATAACCTGTGGAAAGCCTGTTGGAAAACAAAAGCGAAAAGAGGGTCTACCCCCTTGGTAATCGCGAAGGGCAGCGGTAGGGAAAACATTGCCGCGCTTCTGCATGTTGTGGTTGGCAAGGCCGCGAGAAGCGGTGCGAATACGACGCGACAGCCGCGTCGAAGAAAGGATGTAGGAAGTTATGGTCAAGACCATCATCAAGCGCGACGGGCGCACGGCGGAATTCCATCCGGAAAAGATCGCTGATGCGGTGGAGAAATCGTTCCAGGCTTGTGCGGCCATGCAGGGGCGCGACACCGCCGAGAAGATCGCCGCCACCGTCGTCGAGAAGCTTGAGAGCGGCGCCATCGAGGGCACGCCCACCGTGGAAGGCGTGCAGGACTTGGTCGAGGAGACCCTCATCGAGTCCGGCTTCGTGCAGACCGCCAAGGCCTACATCCTCTATCGCGCCGAGCGCAGCCGCGTGCGCGACGTGAACTCCCGCCTCATCCAAACGCTGAAGGACATCACCTTCTCCAAGGCCGCCGATTCCGACATGAAGCGCGAGAACGCTAACATCGACGCCGATACCGCCATGGGTACCATGCTGAAGTACGGCTCTGAATCTGCCAAGCAGTTCTACGAGATGTGCGTCATCGACCCGCGCTACGCCAAGGCACACCGCGAGGGCGATATCCACATTCACGACATGGACTTCTACACCCTGACCACCACCTGCTGCCAGATTGAGCTGCGGAAGCTCTTCAAGGGCGGCTTCTCCACCGGTCACGGCGTGCTGCGCGAGCCCAACGACATCTCCAGCTACGCCGCGCTTGCCTGCATCGCCATCCAGTCGAACCAGAACGATCAGCATGGCGGCCAGTCGGTGTGCGACTTCGATTACGGCCTGGCCGTGGGCGTGGGCAAGACGTACCGCCGCCTGTTCAAGAAGCACGTGGCCGAGGCCGTCGACCTGCTGACCGACATCGCCGACGACCGCACCTTTGCCGAGAGCCTGCTTGCCCGTGTGGAAAGCGAGACCGGCACGGTTGCCAGCCTCGAGATGGATCCGGAGTTCCGCGCCGCCGTGGTGGCCGGGCTCGTTGAGGGCGGCGTGGATGCCGCTACGGCCGAGCGCGTGGTGGCCTACGCCGAGAAGAACGCCGCCCGCGACACCGACCGCCAGACCTTCCAGGCCATGGAGGCGCTGGTGCACAACTTGAACACCATGCATTCCCGCGCCGGCGCGCAGACGCCGTTCAGCTCGGTGAACTACGGCATGGACACGTCTCCCGAGGGCCGCATGGTCATCAAGAACATGCTGCTGGCCACGGAAGAGGGCCTGGGCTCCGGCGAGACGCCCATCTTCCCCGTGCAGATCTTCCGCGTGAAGGAAGGCGTGAACTACAATCCGGAGGATCCGAACTACGATCTGTTCAAGCTGGCCATGCACTGCTCGGCCAAGCGCCTGTTCCCGAACTTCTCCTTCCTGGATGCTCCGTTCAACGCCCAGTACTACAAGGGCACGCCGGAAACCGAGATCGCCTACATGGGCTGCCGCACCCGCGTCATGGGCAACGTGTACGACCCCGATCGCGAGGTGACGCCCGGCCGCGGCAACCTGTCGTTCACGTCCATCAACCTGCCCCGTCTGGCCATCCGCGCCAAGGGCGACATCGACCTGTTCTTCGACCTGCTCGACTCCAAGCTGCAGCTCGTGACCGGTCAGCTGGACGAGCGCTTCGAGATTCAGGCTCGCAAGCACGTGTACAACGCGCCGTTCCTCATGGGCCAGGGCGTGTGGATCGATTCCGAAAAGCTCTCGCCCACCGACGAGCAGCGCGAGGTGCTCAAGCACGGCACGCTGACCACCGGCTTCATCGGTCTGGCCGAGTGCCTGGTGGCCCTCACCGGCCAGCATCACGGCCAGTCCGCCGAGGCCCAGCGCCTGGGCCTGGAGATCGTGGGCCACATGCGCAGCTACTGCGACCGCATCTCGAAGGAGCGCGGCATGAACTACACGCTCATCGCCACGCCGGCCGAGGGCCTGTCCGGCCGCTTCGTGCGCATCGACCGCGAGCGCTACGGCGTCATCCCCGGCGTGACCGATCGCGACTACTACACCAACGGCTTCCACGTGCCGGTGTACTTCGACATCTCCGCCTTCGACAAGATTGCCCTGGAGGCGCCGTACCATGCGCTCACCAACGGCGGCCACATCAGCTACATCGAGCTCGACGGCGACCCGTCCGACAACCTGGAGGCCTTCGAAAGCGTCATCCGCTACATGAAGGACTGCGGCATGGGCTACGGTTCGGTGAACCATCCGGTTGACCGTGATCCGGTGTGCGGCTACAACGGCATCATCGAGGACGTTTGCCCCAAGTGCGGCCGCACCGAGGACGAGCACAACCAGCCCTTCGAGCGCATTCGCCGCATCACGGGCTATTTGGTGGGCACGCTCGACCGCTTCAACGACGCCAAGCGCGCCGAAGAGCACGACCGCGTGAAGCACGACGTGCCGACAGCCGAGTAGAGCATCGCGCCTCTGAGCACCCGAGCACACCGAGGGCCGTCCCTGCGACGGCCCTTTTTTGTTTCGGGTTTCAATGTCATGTTCAAGCCATTCGGCAAGTAGGGTGCAAGGATGCTCCTCCACGGGCCTGTCGTATAATGGGGCCGCGATGGAAAGGAGGTGCGGCGTGCTGTATCAGTTGATGAACAAGGACAAGGTGGTGGCCACCTACGAGGAAGAGAAAAGGCTGGATGACTATCGGTATACCGAGATCGAGCGCCTTGATGGCTATGTGCCCTATGGCTTCATAGACATCAACGACTGGATCGACGGTCGTCAGATCGCCAAACACCGCACGTCCATCGAGAGGCTCATGCGCGAACTGGGCCTTACCACGCGTCACGACTTTATCTCCATGGCGCGTTGCCTTGCGCTCACCGATACCTTTTGGATGAAGCGCGCCGATGAGGATATCTCTTGGAACGACGTGTCGCTGTACCGCAATCCTTTCGACGACGTTATCGCTCGCATTGCCTTCGACGGCACGGGCATATATGGCCGACAGAATTCTCCCACGTCCCCCGAGTTCGCTACCTCGGGCTCCTTCGCCAAGTGCTGGGTGCGCGAGGGCGATCAGGTATCGCTGCTCAAGCGTGGTTCCGAAGGCTACGCCAACGCGGGATTCGAGCCCTATTCGGAAGTGCTGGCCGCAGAAGTGTTGCAGGCAGCGTCTATCGACCATGTGCTCTATACCATCGAGAATTTTCACGGCAAACTTGCGAGCAAGTGCCCGCTGTTTACTTCGGAAAAGGTGGGATTTGTGTCGGCCCATCGGTTCTTTGACGGTCCTTTTGATGTGGAAGACGTGCTTGCCTTCTGCGACGCGCACGGCGGCGACGAATCGTTCCGTGAAATGATCGTTATGGATGCGGTTATGGCAAACGTCGATCGCCATGCGGGTAACTACGGGTTTCTGGTCGATAACGACACGGGCGAGATTCTGCGCATGGCGCCGCTGTTCGATCAGAACATGGCTTGTCTTCCCATGATGATGGAGCATGACGATTTCGACGAGTACCTCAGCATGATCGGCCCGAAGATTGGTGCGTCGTTCGTCAGCATCGCCCGGGCGCTCATCACCTCGGATATCCGCGCGAAGCTGGTGGCTCTGAAAGACTTCGAGTACACCGACCCAGGCATGGGCTACCCTGCTTGGAAGCTCGCGGCTGTCAATCGCTGCAAAGATCGCATGATCGCCGACATCCTCGCATAGTCGCAAGTATTGCGGCCGCAAATGCCACTTCGACCCCGCTTTGGTAAGGCCGACTGGGGACGGTCTGCCATACCTGCCCTCAACTGGCATTTTTCTGCCACTTTAAGCCCGCTTTGGCAGAGACGCCCCGGGCTCATTGACCATTCCGGCCTTCAACTGGCATTTTCTCAGCTGAAAGAGAACCGGCTCTTCGCCGGGAAGGATTCGTTGCGGAAGGGTGGAGAGCGGTAGGGAGGGAAACCGCTCTTGAAAAAGAAAGGTTAATGCACTAACCTTTCTTTTCTGCAACGAAAAAGAAAGGTTACGAGCATGGGGGTTTATCTCAACTGCTTTTGGCAGCCCGACAGTGGAGGCATGAACAAGGCCGAGCGCATGGGAGGCCCGTACCATCCGTACCTTCCCGACACACTTGCCGACTACGAGCTTCTTCTCAGCCCCTCCTGCGCAAGCGCGGTGGCGGATGCCCAGGAGGCTCTGGCGAGGCTTGAGCTTTCGGGCTCGCGCATCGATACCGAGCCGTTGGCGCGCATGATGCTGCGGGCCGAGGCCGTCTCTTCCTCGCGCATCGAGGGTCTTGAGATGCCGGCGGGTAAACTTTTGGAATACGAGGAGCTCGACCGCCTCGGCGTCGATCATCGCCTTGATGGTACGGAGGCCCAGATTCTCGGCAATCTTCATACGCTCGTCGATGGTCTGGCGCGGGCGGTGGCGGGCTCTCTGCTCACGGTCGAGGAGGTGTGCGAGCTCAATCGTGTGCTTCTGACCGGCACGCGTCTCGCAGAGAGGGGAGGGGTCATCCGCGCCGAACAGAACTGGACCGGCGGCAATCGCGTCAACCCGGTCGGCGCCGCCTACGTGCCCCCCTCTCCCGATGCCGTGCCGGCTCTTATGGAAGACCTCGTCGCCTTCGCCAATCACAGCGAGCTCCCTCCCATCGCCACCGCTGCCATAGCTCATGCTCAGCTCGAGACCATTCACCCCTTTGCGGACGGCAACGGACGTGCGAGCAGGGCGCTTGTTCACCTTATTTTGAAGAAGGGTGGCACGACGCGCGTCACCGTGCCGCCGATATCGCTGCTGTTGGCCACCGACCGCGAGCGCTACATCGCCAATCTCGCCGCCTTCCGCTTCGAAGGCGATGACGAGACCAAGCGGCGCGAGGCGGTGAACGGGTGGGTGGAGTACTTCGCTCGGACGACCTGCGAGGCCTGCTCCCGCGCCTCCGCGTTTGAGGAAACGTTGCTCGCTATCAGGGAGGGATGGCGCGCGAAGGTGCCGTTTCGCGAGGGATCGGCGGGCGCCCAGCTTCTCGACATCCTCTTAGGAACGCCGGTCATCAGCATCAAGACCGCCCAAGATCTCACAGGGAAGAGCTACCCAGCGGCCCGCACGGCTGTGGGCGAGCTCGCCGCGGCTGGAATTCTGAGGCAGAATGCGAAGAACCGCAAGAGCGGTATATTCGTGGCAGGGGACGTCGTGGAGGCCTTCAATGCCTACGAGCGCTCGCTGGCCACCATCTCGGGTGACACCGCTGCGGAGAAGCCGAAAAGGCCTGTGCCTCAAAGGGATGCGCGGATGTCCAAGGGCTACTGAGCAGATACTGGTTGATGAAACCGGAGCCGAGCCTCGCGGGAGTGGCGTCCATGGGTGCACTGTTCGGCTGCTCCTCGGGCGAGCCAAGTTCGGTGGCCATGGCTGCCACCGGTGAAGGCGGGGCGCAAGGAGGCTCTGCGGCCATGGTGCCGAAGTACGTGTTCCTCTTCATCGGCGACGGCATGAGCTACCCGCAGATTCAGGCGACGGCCTACTTCAACGGTGCCCAGCAGAGAGGGGAAGAATCGACCATCGAGCGCGTGAGCTTCATGGACTTCCCGGTCATCGGTTCCCAGTACACCTACGATAGCACCTCGTTCTGCCCTGATTCCGCCTCCACGGCCACCTCCATTGCCTCTGGGCGCAAGACGGCCAGCGGGGTCATCAACGTGTCGCCGGACGCTTCCGAGCGCTTCGAGACCATCGCCGAGAAACTGAAGCGCCAGCTCGGCTACAAGGTAGGCGTGCTCACCAGCGTGAATTTGAACCACGCGACGCCGGCGGCCTTCTACGCCCATCAGCAGTCGCGCAAGAACTATTGCGAGATTGGCCAGGAGCTTATTGCGAGCGGGTTCGACTACTTCGCCGGTGGCGGCCTGCTCAACCCCACGGGCGCCAGCGATAACCGCATCGATCTGTACGAGGCGGCGCGCGATGCCGGCTACGAGGTAGCGCGCACCTACGATGAGGGCGCCGCGCAAGTGGCCGAGGCCGAGACGGGTAGCCTGATGCTCACTGCCTGCGAGGACGAGCAGCTGCGCGAGGCCTACGAGCGAACTGTGGCCGTCGGCGCCGGCGAGCAGGAGGACATGACCCAGGAGGGATACGTCCACTACGGCACCTACGAGCCCTTTACCGTAACGCTCACGCACCTGCTCAACCGCAAGTCGGGCGTCGATTTCTCTACCTGCGCCCATTCGGGTCTCACCGTGCCCGTGTTCGCCCTAGGCGCCGGTGCCGAAGTTTTCGATGGCTTCTACGACAATACCGAGATCTACGCGAAGCTAGCCGCGCTGACTGGCGTCGCTTAGGTTGTTCTGTCACCCTTCATCTGTTTTCTCCTCTCTGTCCGGCCGGAGCGCGTCCCCTCCCAAGCGCTCCGGCCTTCTTGTGCTGAGTCGCACGATTAAGTAACTTTCTGGCATATGAAAAGCGCCTGAATGACCGGAGGGATGCCAAAGGTGCCTGAAGCGCGCGGGAGACTGCCAGGGCAGCTGCTCAGAGCAGTCATTGCCATACGAGCCAAATGACAGTCAAGCAAGCGCTTCGGGCGTTCGGCGCTGGGGTTTTACCAAAACTTTTCGGAACTGACGGTGGCTCTTTACGGATGTTGCTCAGTTCTTTTACGGAGCGGGACCATCATGAATGCACGGAAGCGACGTTCCCTTGTGGGTCGCTTCCGCGAGTTGAATGGCCCTTGCGGGCGGTGGTTCTGGGACACCGACCCGCGCGTTTGAAAGGAACGACGACATGAAAGCATCTTCGGTATCTTCTCGTTTGCCGCGGCGGTTGCGGCAGCTGGCGGTGCTCGCTGGAGCGGCGGCTTTGTGCGGGGCGCTGGCAGTGGCGCTTGCGGGTTGTGTGGGCGCATCGGCCGGCGATACGGCTGCAGCGGGCGACTCGGCCATCGCATCTGGCGGCAGCGGCGCATTCGCTAACGCTCCCATCTCGGTGTACTCCCGCGAGGACGGCTCCGGCACCCGCGGCGCCTTCGTTGAGCTGTTCGGCATCGAGCAGAAGGACGCCAACGGCGACAAGGTGGACATGACCACGTCCGCAGCTGCCATCACCAACTCCACGGCGGTCATGATGACGTCGGTGGCCGGCGACCCCAACGCCATCGGCTATATCTCCTTGGGCTCGCTGGACGACACGGTGAAGGCGGTGTCCATCGATGGCGTTGCGCCCACCGCCGCGGCCGTGAAGGACGGCTCCTATGCCATCGCGCGTCCCTTCAACATCGTGACGAAGGGCGAGCTCGCCGCGCCGGCCGCCGACTTCCTCGCGTTCATCATGAGCACCGAGGGGCAGGCCGTGGTGAGCGACAACAATTACATCGCCATCGACGATGCAGCCGCCCCCTTCGCCTCCAACGGCGCCAGTGGGAAGGTGGTTGTGGCCGGATCCTCCTCGGTCACGCCGGTCATGGAGAAGCTGGCCGAGGCCTTCCAGTCGGCTAATCCCCAGGTGACCGTGGAAGTGCAGCAGTCCGATTCCACCACGGGCGTGAACATGGCGCTCGATGGCACCTGTGACATCGGCATGGCTTCCCGTGACCTGAAAGACTCCGAGACCGGTGCTGGCGCCGAGGGCGCCCCCATCGCTCTGGATGGCATCGCGGTCATCGTGGCTCCTTCTTCCTCGGTGAACGACCTGACGAACCAGCAGGTGTGCGACATCTATACCGGCGCGGCTACCAGCTGGGCCGACGTCGCCTAGGCGGGATCGACTATGCTGTTCTCCCTGCTGAACACGCCGGCAGCGGCCGCCCGCCCCGTGCCGGGCGCGCCGGTCTCTGGCATCCCCGCGGTCGCCTGCCTGTCCAAGCGCGGCCCGCATGCCCTGCGCGAAGGGGCTGCCCGGGCCCTCTTCGGGACGGCCGCGGCCCTCTCCATCGCCGCCGTGGCGCTGATCTGCCTGTTTCTGCTGGCCAACGGCGTGCCGGCCATGGCCGAGATCGGGCTGCCGGAATTCCTCTTCGGCACCACGTGGCGCCCGGCCAATGACCTCTACGGCATCTTCCCCATGATCGTGGGCAGCCTGTACGTGACAGCCGGTGCCATGATCGTGGGCGTGCCGGGCGGCCTGCTCACGGCGTTGTACCTCTCGCGGTTCGCTCGCGGCCGCACGGGCTCCTTCCTGCGCAGCGGCGTGGAGCTGCTGGCCGGCATTCCATCGGTGGTCTACGGCTTCTTCGGGCTGGTCATCATCGTGCCCTTCGTGCGTCTGCTCGGGCCGGGCACGGGGCTTTCGGTGCTGGCAGCCAGCCTTATCTTAGGCATTATGATCCTGCCTACCGTCATCACCGTGGCCCAAAGCGCTTTGGACGCCGTGCCCGCTCGCTACTACGAGGGTGCCCTGGCTCTCGGCGTCGATCACGAGCACGCCGTGTTCAAGGTGGTGGCCCCGGCGGCCGCCTCCGGCATCATGGCCGCCATCGTGCTGGGGCTGGGACGGGCCATCGGCGAGACCATGGCCGTGGTCATGGTGGCCGGAAACATGCCCATCATTCCCGACTCGCTGCTGTCCGGCGTGCGCACCATGACGGCCAACATCGTGTTGGAAATGGGCTACGCCGCCGACTTGCACCGCGAGGCCCTCATCGCCACCGGTGTGGTTCTGTTCGTGTTCATCCTGCTGATCACGATGCTGCTCAACGTTATTCGGAAGAGAGGTGAGGCGCGATGAGCGATGGCTTCAACCTGCGCTTGCATCGCCCGCGGCCCTCGGTGGTCGCCTGCTCGCCGACCTTGGGAGCCCTGGGTGCCGTCAATCTGATGCCCGCTTGCTTCGCCAAGGAAGATGCCTTGGAGGCCCGCATCGCCCGCTCGTCCCGTCGGCGCCGCGCGGTGTCGGTGCTGCTGCGCTGGCTCACCTATGCCGCCGCAACGGTAACCGCCGCCGTGCTGCTGTTCGTGGTGGGCTACATCCTGGTGCGAGGCGTGCCCGCGCTTACCCCCGATCTGTTCCAGTGGGAATACACCTCCGAGAACGTGTCGCTTCTGCCGGCGCTCGCCTCGACGGTCATCATGGCGCTGCTGGCTTTGGCGCTGGCGGTGCCCGTGGGCGTCGGCGCGGCCATCTACCTGGTGGAGTACGCCCGCCGAGGCAGCCGCTTCGTGCGCCTGGTGCGCGTGACCGCCGAAACGCTGCAGGGCATTCCCTCCATCATCTACGGCCTGTTCGGCATGCTGTTCTTCGTGACGGCTTGCGGCTGGGGCCTCTCGCTTCTGTCCGGCGCCTGCACCCTGGCCATCATGGTGCTGCCGGTCATCATGCGCACCACCGAGGAGGCGCTCATGGCGGTGCCCGATTCCTACCGCGAGGGCGGCTTCGGCCTCGGCGCCGGGCGGTTGCGCACGGTGGCTTGCTGCGTGCTGCCCTCGGCAGTGCCCGGCATTTTGGGCGGCGTCATTTTGGCTCTCGGCCGCTGTGTGGGCGAGGTGGCGGCCTTGCTGTTCACCGCCGGCACCGTGGCCCAAATCCCCGACTTCGGCGGCCAGGGCATCTTCGCCCTCTTCGACTCCTGCCGCACCCTGGCCGTGCACATGTACACCCTGGCCTGCGAGGGCCTGCACGTGAACGAGGCCTACGCCACCTCGGTGGTGCTGCTGATCCTCGTTCTTCTGCTGAACGCCGCCATGCGCGTGGTGGCACAGAAAATGGAAGTGAGCAAGAAATGACGAGCTTTTTGAAAGAACTCGCGAACGAGACGAGCGCGACGGCCCTCGCTGATGCCCCGCACCCTGGATCCGCCTCGGCGTCCGCTGCGGTTCCGGTTTCCGCACCCGCTCCTGCGAAGATGGCCGTCGAGCACCTCAACCTATTCTACGGCGACTTCCAAGGCCTGCGCGATATCAACCTCACCTTCCCGGAGAACCAGGTGACGGCGCTCATCGGCCCCTCCGGTTGCGGCAAATCCACGCTGCTGAAGACGCTGAACCGCATGAACGATCTGGTGGAGGGCTGCCGCGTGGAAGGCTCGGTGCTTCTGGACGGAGCCGATGCCTACCGCACCCTGGATGCCATCGACCTGCGCCGACGCGTGGGTATGGTGTTCCAGCAGCCCAACCCCTTCCCTATGAGCATCTACGATAACGTCGCCTTCGGCCCGCGCAGCCATGGGGTGCGCGCCAAGGCCGATCTGGACATCATCGTAGAGGAGTCGCTGCGCGCGGCCGCCATCTGGGACGAGCTGAAAGATCGCCTGAAAAAGAACGCGCTCGGCCTGTCCGGCGGCCAGCAGCAGCGCCTGTGCATCGCTCGCGCCCTGGCCGTGCAGCCGGAGGTGCTGCTGCTCGACGAGTCCACGAGCGCTTTGGATCCCATTTCCACGGCGAAGATTGAGGAGCTTATCGGCCAGCTGAAGGAGCGCTACACGGTGATCATGGTGACCCACAACATGCTGCAGGCCCTGCGTATCTCCGATAAGACGGCGTTCTTCCTGCTGGGCGAGGTGGTGGAAGCCGGCGACACCGACACTATCTTCTCCGCCCCCACCGACCCCCGCACCGCCGATTACGTCGCTGGCCGTTTTGGGTAGCGGCATTCCCGTTTCCGTAGGGGCTGACCTTGGTCAGCCCTCGCGGGTGGGTTGCGCCCGCATGGCAAAAGAGGGGCGACCAAGGTCGCCCCCTACGGAGGGTTGGGCTTAACGGTCGGTAGCGCCGCACGATTTTACTTTCATTTTACGTGGCTCTTACGGCGGCTGCTCAATGGGGCTTCATACTCCTTCCCTGCTGAGACGAGCGCGGGCCGCAAGGGCGCGACCTGCCGATGAGCGCGGCTCGCAAGGGGCGAGTCGCCGTGAGAAGGAGACGCATAGGTGGAAGAACTGCTGCAAATCGGGCTGGGACTGTTCGGCGGTCTGGCCCTGTTCCTGTACGGCATGAACCTCATGAGCAGCAATCTGCAGGAGGCGGCTGGCGAACGCATGCGTGCCATTCTGGCCGCCGTGACGAAGAACCCCTTTTTCGGTGTTCTGGCCGGTGCACTGGCCACGGCGGTGCTGCAAAGCTCCAGCGCCACCACGGTCATGGCCATCGGTTTCGTGGCTGCCGGTCTCATGGGGCTGCGTCAGGCCATCCCCATCATCATGGGCGCGAATATCGGTACCACCATCACGGCGCAGATCATCGCCTTCAAACTGTCCGATTACGTGCTCGGCATCGTGCTCGTGGGCTTTCTTATCATGCAGCTCGCCAAGCAGGGACAGATGAAGTACGTCGGCACCGCCGTCTTCGGCTTCGGGCTTTTGTTCCTCGGCATCGACACCATGGGCGCTGTCATGAAGCCCTTGGCCGAGAACCCCGTGTTCACCGACCTGATTGCCCAGGTGACGGGCGTGCCGGTGCTCGGCGTTCTGGTGGGCACCCTCATGACGCTCGTGGTGCAAAGCTCCAGCGCCACTATCGCCGTGCTGCAGAACTTCGCTTCCACGCCGGGCGCCGATGGAGCGAGCATCATCGGCCTCGACGGCGCCATTCCCATCCTTCTCGGCGACAACCTGGGCACCACCATCACGGCGCTGCTCGCCGCTATCGGCCAGTCCCGCGACGCCAAGCGCGTGGCCCTGTCCCACTGCATCTTCAACCTATCGGGCTGCCTCTTGTTCGTGTGGCTCATCGGGCCCTTCGCCTCGGTGGTGGCGGCCATCCCTCCGGCTGGCCCCGAGGTGGAAGTTATTGCCCGGCAGATCGCCAACGCCCACACGCTGTTCAACGTGACCATGACCGCTTTGTGGCTACCGCTGGTCTCGGTGATGGTGAAGATCGTCATGGCGATTCTCCCCGAGAAGCCGCGTCGACCGCGCGACCCGCTGGTGGACACCCTGGAGACGCCGCTGGCCCCCGACGCAGCGGCCGCCTAAGCCGCCCTTGCGACCGACGGCGCTACCCCGCACCGTCGGTCGCTTTCGCGCTGGTTTCCGGTTGCGCCGAGGTGTCGCTGGGGCGGCACTGGGTGGCACTGAGGCGGCGCTGGGACGGCACTGCCTGTTCGGCCGGCCCCACGGCTCTTTGACGCCTTGCCGCCCATCTCTGCGTCGCGCGGCTGTTGCGCTACAATGACCGCGCACCTGTTCCAGAAAGGATTCCCATGAGCAAAGCCCCGCTCATCTATTACGTGGAAGACGACGAGCATATCCGCGACCTGACTGCCTATGCGCTGCATCAAGCGGGTATGGAAGTGCGTGCGTTCCACGATGGCGACGGTCTTGTTGAGCGGTGCGCGGTCGAGCCGCCCGATGCGGTGCTGCTGGACATTATGCTGCCCGGCGACGACGGCCTCGTTCTGCTGCAGGCCCTGCGCGGCAATGCGGCGACGGAGAACCTTCCCGTCATGATGCTCACGGCCAAGGGCACCGAGTTCGACAAAGTAGTGGGGCTCGATGCCGGCGCCGACGACTACCTGGCGAAACCCTTCGGCATGATGGAACTCATCTCGCGAGTAAACGCGCTGCTGCGGCGCGCGAGCCGTCCGAGCCAAGGCGCCGCAGAAGAGGTGGCGGAGCCCAGTGACCTTATGGCCGTCGGCGCGATCAAGCTGTCGCCGTCCGCCCGCACCGTGGTGGCGAATGGCCGGGAAGTCAACCTCACACGCAAGGAGTTCGACCTTCTGCGCACGCTCATGGAGAACAAGGGCCGTGTGCTTACCCGCGAGCAGCTGCTCGAGCAGGTGTGGGGCGTAAGCTTCGTCGGCGAGACGCGCACGGTGGACATGCACGTGAAGACGCTTCGCCGCAAGCTGGCCGAGGCGGCCCCCGGCTCCGAAGAGGCTGTTGCCACCGTGCGCGGCGTGGGCTATCGCTTGAAGAAGAGCGCCTCATGAGTGCCACCAACGCATCGCGCAACGGCTGCGAGGCCGAAGCTGCTGAAGTGCCGGTAGCCGCGCCTGAGGTAGAGGCTGACAAGCCGGCGCGCTCGAGATCGGCCCTCGCGCGCAACGAAGAGCTGGCTCGCGCCGAGAAGATGCGCCGCGAATTCTCGGCCAACGTCTCCCATGAGATGAAAACGCCCCTGCAGGTGATCTCCGGCTATGCGGAGCTGATGGCCAACGGCCTGGTGCCCCCTGAGGACGTGCCGCGTTTCGCGCAGCTCATCTACGAGGAGTCCCAAGCCATGCGCGCGCTCATCGACGATGTGCTTATTCTTTCGCGACTCGACGAGATGGCGCCGGGCGACAACGAAACCGAGGCAGTGAATCTGGAAGAGGTGGCCAGTCGGGTGGTGGGGCGCTTGACCAAGCTGGCCGCCGATGCGGGAGTGACCGTTGGCCTCAAGGCCGAACCGGTCATCATTCGGGGCAATGAAACCCTGCTCAAGCAGATGATCTACAACTTGGTCGAGAACGCCATCCGCTACAATCGCGAAAATGGTCGCGTGTTCGTGGAGGTGTACGCGGAGGACGTTGTCGGTGCGGAGGATGCGTCTGGTAGGGGGTTCGTGCACGGTGTTGTGTCGGGCGAAGGCGATGCTGAGGAGGGGGTCAAGGCGGCTGCTCCGGTGCGCATGGGCGTCATCCGCGTGAACGACACGGGCGCGGGTATTCCCGCCGACAAGCTGGAGAAAATCTTCGAGCGCTTCTATCGCTTGGAGAAAAGTCGCTCCAAAGAGCTGGGCGGCACGGGGCTGGGCCTTGCCATCGTTAAGCATGCCGCTCTCTACCACGGCGGCGAGGTGTCCGTGGAGAGCGAAGAAGACGTCGGCACCCGTTTCACCGTGCGGCTACCCATCGGATGACAAAGATTTCCAAAAAAGTGGTGACCAAAAATGTGAAAACTTTTGTCGGTCATGGCTCCAAAAGGCGCTCGCCTACCAGTTGGAGGGCTTCTCCAGCGAGAACGAGGTGGGCTGCCATTCCACGACAGAGCCGGCACGTCGGGTGGCCGGCACATCGATGAGGCGCTGGTTGGAGGAGCCGCACCACTTCAGCTCAAGGGACTTGCGCGACTCCACGAAGGGGCCATCTACGAGCACGTCGATGGAATCCAGCAGGTCTCCCACGGCCAAGTCGTCGGCGATGTCGGCGAGAGCCCCACTGACCATCGCTTCCTCAGGGTTCTCGTGGAGTGCCTCGCCGCCGAGTGCCCCGATCCGGCGATCGCGCTCGGCGCGGGCTTTGTCGGCTCGTTTCGCCAGATCTTCATAGAGGTAACCGGAATAACTCCAGACTCCGTAACCATTGCGCTTCAGCTCGGCAGCCAAGGCTGCGCAGGCCTTCGGCTGTTCGAAGGGCTCGCCGCCGGAGAGGGTGACGTCGTGCGCGAGGCCGTTGGCACGAATATCGGCCAGAAGGGCCGCGAGGGTCGTTTCGGTGCCTCCCTCGGCCGGTTGGCTTTCGGGGTTGTGGCAGCCGGGGCAATGGTGCGAGCACCCCTGCACGAACACGGCGTAGCGCAGACCGGGCCCGTCCACGATGGAGTCGGGCACGGTGCCGTACAGCGAGATGGTGGCGTTTTCGAAGTCGTTTTCCATAGCCGCCATTGTAGCGCACTCCGACTCGCCTAACCGTCGACCGCGTCTCTGTCATAAAGTTGGCACGAGTGCTCCTTCAAGCAGCGATGGTGGGCAACGTTTATCCAACAGCTTATGTTGTGCCGTATGTCAAGACTTTCCTGTCACCAGGTTTTGCGTATACTGAAATCAAGCCTTGTTCCCGCCATATACTGCGATGGACCGACGTATTATGACGAGGGAGCTCTAGAAGCGGTTGGAACGGAGATTCGCATCCGTTGATGCGAAAGCCGGGAGACCCGATGCGAGCACCCACCTTTTGAGGTGGGTTCATCCTCTGGCGTGGGGCAGGGCTATTTTTGTGCCCCGTCTTCCTCGTCCTTCACGGGCACGAGCGACCCGGTGGCGTCGGTAAGTTTCTGCCCGGTCAGGTCGCCCATGGCCTCCTCGATAAGATGGTTGTGCACGTAGGGGGCGACGGCTCGGATAGCGGCATCGGTGGCAGAGGAGGCTTTGGAAGCCTCGGCGATGGTGAAGCTCAGCGAACCTTTGAACCCGTAGTCGGTGATGGACGAGAACGATACGCTGGGCCGCTTCTTCAGCTTGCTCACACGGGCGACGGCCTTCTCGGCGGCGTCCTCAATGTGATGGGCCGTGGCGGTGAGGCGCTCGCTGTTGGTGGTGACCACCAGGGGAATGGAAATCTCATTCAAGGGCGACAGCTTGCAGACGGCCGTGGAAGTCATGAGCGAGTTGGGGATGTTGGTGATGGTGCCCGAACTGTCTTTGATGGAGGTGTAGCGCCAGGTGACGTCCTGCACGACGCCGGTGACGCCGGATGGTCCCATGCGGATGTTGTCGCCGGGTTCCACGGTGCGCGACACGCTGACGGTCAGGCCGCCGATGAGGTTCGAGAGTGTGTCCTGGAAGCCCAACGACACCGCGATACCGACAACGCCCAGGCCGGTGACCATGGCGGAGATGTTCACGTTGAAGCACATCGACAGCACGCAGCAGATGCCGATGACCCACACGATGATGCGCACGAGATTGATGAAGATGGAGCTGGAAGGCAGAAGCGTCGTCTTGTTCAGCACGCGGCGCATAAAAGCCACGGTGATGCGCGCGACGACGAAGGTGATCGCGCAGATGATCACGACGCCGAGCAGGGTGTTGAACCAATCGGCGTGGATGAACTTATCGAATATGTCGAGCAAATTGGGCATGGCCCCATTATAGAAGGGCGCCTCCATCCCGAAGGAGGAGGCGCCCGGTTTTCACGGTTTCGTTATGCGATCCTAGTTGGTGGAAGGGGTGGTGGTGCCGGTGTCGCCGCCCTGGTTGCCCGGGTCGGTGGTGCCGCCGCTGCCGCTGCCGCCGCCCGTGCCCGGATCGGTGGTGCCGCCGGGGTTATTGGTGCCCGGATCGGTGGTGCCGGGGTTCGACGGCTGGTCGGGTTCCGGTTCCGGCTCGGGCTCCGGCTCGGGGCCCTTCGAAATGGTGATCTGCACCGTGGCACCGGGCTTCACCTTGTCGTTCAGCGGATCCTGCTTCATGACGCGGCCCTCGCCCTGCTTGTCGCTGTACTCGCGGGCCTTCACGTCGGCACCGAAGCCCTCAGACTGCAGCTTGTCGATGGCCTTCTCCTCGGTCATGCCGATGACGTTGGGCACGGTCGTCAGCTCGCTTCCGCGGGAGGTGACGACCTCGATGGTGGTGCCGGGCTTCACCGGGTCGCCGGCGGCGGGGCTTTGCGAAATGATCTTGCCCTCGGCGACATCTTCCGAGTATTTGCTCTCGGCTTCCACAACCTTAAGGCCGGCGTCCTCGGCCGCCTGGCGCGCCTCGTCCATGGTCATGTTCTTGAAGCCGGGCGCGTCCACGGTATCGGGCCCCACGGCAATGGTGAGGGTGATGGTCGTACCCTTCGGCTGCTTGGTGCCGCCGGCCGGGTCTTGCTGCAGCACGGTGCCCTCATCGACGGACTCGTCTTCCTTAGGAGTGGTAGTTACTTGGAAGCCCGCTTGCTCCAAGGTGAATGTCGCCTCGTCCAAGGTATTGCCCACCACGCTGGGCACCTCGATGGGCTCGTCGGCAGGGGCAGCCGGCTTGAAGCCGCCGGACACGGCGAAGGCGATGCCGGCCACCAGCGCGATGGCCAAAATGGCGCAGAGGGCGATGATAACGGGCTTCTTGCTCTTCTTCGTGTTGGCGTCGTGGAAGTTCGTCGCTTGGAAATTGCCCGTGGAACTCGGCGACATGGCCGCTGTGCCGCCGGCAACCGTCGGCATAACCTGGGTGCTCGTGATGCCCGGCACGGGAGCGGGCACGGCGCCCATCATGCGGGTCTGGGCCTCGGTGAACGACGAGCTCATGGCGCCGGCTGGCAGGGTGACGGGGCGTCCGGCCAGGTAGTCGTTCAGTGCGATGCGCATGTCGTTGGCCGTGGCGAAGCGGCGCGCCGGATCCTTCGAGAGGGCCACCATGATGATGTCCTCGAGGTCGGGGTCGATGTTCGGGTTGATGGAAGAGGGCGCGGCCGGCTCGTCCTTCACCTGCTGCATGGCCACCGATACGGCGTCCGGGCCATCGAAGGGCAGCTTGCCCGTGGTGGCCTCGTACAGCACGATGCCCAGCGAGTAGATGTCGCTGGCGGCCGTGAGATCTTTGCCCTGGGCCTGTTCCGGCGAGATGTAGTGGGCGGTGCCCAGCACAGCGGACGTTTTGTCGTTCACGGAATTCTTCGCTCGGGCGATGCCGAAATCCATCACCTTCACGTTGCCATCGGGCTGCACCATGATGTTCTGCGGTTTGATGTCGCGGTGGATGATGTCCTGGTTGTGGGCGACGGTGAGGGCCTGGCACACCTGGGCGCCGATTTCGGCGGCCTTGCGCTGGTTGATGGCGCCGCGCTGCTGGATGGCGGTCTTCAGGTCGGACCCGCGCACGAACTCCATGACGATGTAATAGGTGTCGTCGTCTTGGCCCCAGTCGTACACGTTCACGATGTAGGGGCTCTGCAGGTTTGCAGCCGCGGCGGCTTCCTGGCGGAAGCGCTGGGTGAAAGAGGGGTCGGCGGCGAATTGGGGCAGCATCACCTTCACGGCGACGACGCGGCCCAGCGTGCTATCTTGGGCGCGGTACACCTCGGCCATGCCGCCGATGCCGATGCGATCCTTTATCTCGTAGCGTCCGCCGAAGACCTTGCCCGTCATTGTTCCCTGTCCGGTCACCTTGATACTCCTTAAAGTTCCATGTACGAGTGCGTTTGCGGTTTAAGTATGCGAACTCTGGTGAGTCTTGCCATTGTACTACAGCGCCCCCGTCACTTCGAGAGCCGTTTCCAGAACGTCGTGGGCGGCGCTGGCGCCAGCCCCCGATTCGCCCTTCTCGATGACGACGGCCACCACGACCTTAGGGTCGGCGGCGGGGGCCATTCCCACGAACCAGCTGTCGTCGCTGCCGTCACCGCGCTCGTGGGTGCCGGTCTTGCCGGCCACGGCCACATCGTCCAGGGCCGCCTTGCCGCCGGTGCCCTCGGTGACGACACCCTTCATGATGTCGATCTCAGCGGCGGCGGTGTCGGCATCCATGGCCTGCTTGAGCTTCACGGGAATGGGCGAGAAGCTGCGCTCGCCGTTGGCGTTGTAGATGCCGTCGACCAGGAAGGGCTGCATGATGGCGCCCTCGTTGGCGATGGCGGCGCCCACCAGCGCCATCTGCAGCACGGTGGCCTGGGGTCCGGCGGGGCTCTCGTGCTCGCCCACGGGCTCGCCGCAGGCGGCCCAGGCGGTTTCCCAGGTGGTCATTTCCTCGGGGTCGGGCATGAGGGACGTGGCCAGGGGCAAATCGAAGGGGATGTCCTCGTTGAAGCCGAAGCTGCACGCCATCTGCACGAGCAAATCGCTGCCGAGCTGCACGCCCACCTGGCCGAACACGGTGTTCGACGAGTACCACATGGCCTGCTCCAGGGTGATCTTGCCGTAGGAGCGCTTCTTCACGTTGGTCACCGGCGCGTTGCCGATGTCCATCTCGCCGGGGGAGTCGTAGGTGGTGTCCGCCGTGGCAATGTGATCCTGCAGCGCGGCGGCCAGGGTCACCATCTTGAAGGTGGAGCCGGGCGCGTACAGTGCCTGGGTGGCGCGGTTGAACAGCTCGGAGGAATCGCTGCCGCCGTCCGCGGCGGCGGTGAGCAGCTCCTCGTAGTTGGCGGCGTCGAAGGTGGGGGAGGAGGCCAGAGCGTACACGGCGCCGGTCTCGGGGTTCAGGGCCACCACGGCGCCTACCTGGCCGGTCAGCGCGTCTTGCGCCGCCTGCTGGATGCGGGAATCGATGGAAAGCACGACGTCGTTGCCCTTGGTCTGGATGCCCGCGAGCGAGTTCACCACATCGGTAAAGCTGGCGAAGTTCTGCTCGCCGCGCAGGGTGTCGTTGTAGGCGGCCTCGATGCCGGCGGTGCCGAAGCGCTCAGAGGTGTAGCCCACGATGTGCGCCGCCAGCTCGCCGGCGGGGTATTCGCGCTTATAGGAGCCGTCCTCTTGGCGCACCGATGTGGCGAGCACCGTGCCGTCGGCGGTGGAGATGGTGCCCCGCTCCATGCGGGCCTCTTTCGCGATGGTGTGGTTGTTCGACGGCATGCTCTGGTATTCCGGCGCCTTGATGACCATGAGGTAGGTGAGGTTGGCCACGAGCACTGCGAACAGCACCGAGAAGACGATCATGGTGCCGGTGAGTCGCTTGCCCAACGCCACGCGTCCCAGCACGGCGTCCGACCCGTGGGCGCCGATGGCCCCGGTCTGGCGCATTTCGGAATCGACGCCGGTGCCCTCGTCGCCGCAGCGCAGCAGGCAGCCGACGATGATGAAGCTGGCGATGAGTGAGGAGCCGCCCTGGCTGATGAAGGGCAGCGTGATGCCGGTCAGGGGAATGAGGCGCGTGACGCCGCCGACGATGATGAAGGCCTGCAGCACGATGATGGAGGTGAGGCCCACGGCAGTGAACGAGCTGACGTCGGATTTCGCCCGGGCCGCCGTGACGATGCCGCGGATGGCGAAGCACAGGTACAAAAGCAGCACGCCGGCCGCGCCGAGCAGGCCCGTCTCCTCGGCAATGACCGGAAAGATGAAGTCGCTCTCGGCGACGGGAATGCCGCCTTGCGCCACCGGCTCGCCGCCCATGCCCCGGCCGATGCCGGTGCCGAACAGGTCGCCGTCGGCGATGGAATACAGGCTCTGCACCAGCTGGAAACCACCGCCCTGGGCCTCAGCGAAGGGATCCTGCCAGATGGCGACACGGGTCTGCACGTGGCCCATCATGCCGTAAAGGGCCACAGCCGCAATGGCCGCGAGCCCAATAGACACCACGAGATAGAGCTTCTTCCCCGTGGCCACATACAGCATGATGACGAACACGGAGAACAGCACGAGTGCGAGGCCGAGGTCCTTCTCCAACACGACAACGATGAAGGCGAGCGCCCACATAACGATGAGAGGCAGCAGCGTGGCGAGGCTCGGCAGCCACAGCGGGCCCACCTTCCACGTGAACACCGAGAGCATCTCGCGGTTGGCGGCCAGGTAGGCGGCGATGAAGAACACGATGAGGATCTTGGCCAGCTCGCCGGGCTGGAAGCTGAAGCTGCCGAAGCGCAGCCACAGTTGGCCGCCGCCGGACTCGTAGCCGATGACCGGCAGCATGGGCGAGAGCAGCAGCAAGATGCCCACGATCATAAGCGTGTACTTGTAGTTGGCGAGCTTGTCCAGATTGCGCACGACAGCCAGCGTCGCAATCATGGCCGCGACGCCGATGAACAGCCACAGCAGCTGGTTCACGGCCAAATCGGGCACAATGCGGGTAACGAAGGCGATGCCGACGCCCGACAGCGCGAACGAAATGGGCAGAATAGCTGGGTCGGCAGCGGGGGCGAGCAGGCGCACGGCAATGTGAGCCACGAGGAACGCGGCGAAGATGCCGAGCGGCACGCCCAGGGTGTTGAAGGACAGCTCCTGGCCGCCGGTGACCACCATCATGGCGAAGAGCACGATGACGATGGGCGAGGCGATGAGCAGGAGCATCAGCTCTATGTTGCGCCGGGTCATCGGTTGGTTCCTCCCGCAGCGCCGCCTTGTGCGTCGCGGCTCGTGCCAGCGCCTGTGTTGCCGGAGCTCGCGTCGCTCGTGCCGGAGCCAGTGCCCGATGAAGGCGACGCACTTTGCGAGCCGCCCGTCGTGCTTTGTGCGTCCGTGCCACCCTGCTCGCCACCGGCCGCGCCGCCGCCAGCACCTTCCGTGCCCTTTGCGGGCTCTTCCAGCTTGTTGGCCTCGGCCGCTGCCCGAGCCGCTTCCTCTTCGGCGGCCTTGCGGTCGGCGATCTCCTTCTCATATTCCGCGACGAGGCTGTTGGCGGCTTCCAAAGAATCCACCTTGATGCCCTCCTCGCTCAGGCGATTGGCGGTGCCCGGCTGCAAGTCGTCTAACGCCACGTCGGTCACGCGGTCGAGGTGATTGAACGAGAATCCGAAGATGTCGCCTGGAACGCCCTGGTACACGGCGACTTTCCCATCCTGAGCCACCAGATAGGCGGCGTTGGACGCCAGATAGTTGAACCCATAGGCGCAACCGGCGATGATGGCCACCAGCAAAAGCGCCAGCATGATGGCCGTCGCGCGGCTCTTGCGCGTCAGCTTGCGGCGGTGCTGCTCGGCCAGACCCGTGACGTCCACGACGATGACGGTGACGTTGTCGTAGCCGCCCCGGCCCACGGCCTCGTTCACCAGCTGAGCCGCGCAACGCTGGGGCTCGCTGTGGTTGGCGAGGATCTTGGCGATCTGGTCGTCTTCCAACATCGTGGAAAGACCATCGGAGCATAGAAGCAGACGGTCGCCGGCTTCCACGGTGATTTCGAAGAGATCCGGCTGGGTGCGCGGGTCGCTGCCCAAAGCGCGGGTGATGACCGAGCGCTGGGGGTGCACCCGGGCCTCGGCCTCGGTAATTTGCCCGGCCTCGATAAGGTCGGCCACAAGCGAGTGGTCGCGGGTGAGCTGCTGCATCTGCCCTTTGTGAAGGAGATAGGCCCGTGAGTCGCCCACCTGGGCGATGACGAGCTTGTCCTTCTCAAGCATGGCGGCGGTGCAGGTGCAGCCCATGCCGGCGCGGCCGACGCCTTCGCGGGCGGCGCGGATGATGGCGAGGTTCGCCTCTTCCACGGCCTGGCCGAGCGCCGAGGCATCGGGGTGTGCCGGTGCGCGGTCGCAGATGACGTCCACGGCGATTTCGGACGCCACTTCCCCGGCGGCGTGGCCGCCCATGCCGTCGCACACCACGTACAGCGGCGGGGCGACGGCCAGCGAGTCTTCGTTGTGCTCGCGCACGCAGCCGACGTCGGTGCGACTGCCGAAAGTTGCGCCGCTCTTCTTGCGCTTTGCCCGGGCCATTATTGGTTCCTCACGCGGATGTCGACGTCGCCGATGGTAACGAGATCCTTGTTGCGCAGGGCTACCGGGTCATGGACGGGGCGTCCGTTCACGGCGGTGCCGTTCTTCGAGCCCAAATCTTCCACGAAGAGGTTCTGGCCCATCAGCTGGAAGCGGGCATGACGGCCGGACACGTAGCCGGCGCCGATGACGATGTCGGCCCCGGGCGAGCGGCCCACGATGACGGGCCCGTGCACGGCGATGGAGACACCGCGCAGCTCTTTGGGGCCGCGCTCCACCGACACCGTCCAGCCGCGCTCCTTCTTGCGGGAACCTTTGACCATGCCGATGCCGGTGCGCATGATGGCGAACAGAAACAAATAGAGCAGCGCCACGAACAACAGGCGCGCGATGAGCAGAACGAGATCGATCACCGATAGCCTCCTTTGGCTCGCTGAGGTGCGGGCGGGCTAGATGAGCTGGAACTCGAGGTTGGTGGTGCCCACGATGATGCGGTCGGCGTCGTGCAGCGCGGTGGATTTGATCTGGCGGCCGTTGACGAAGGTGCCGTTGGTGGAGCCCAAATCGGTGAGAATCCAGGCGCCGGACTCGTCCTGGCGGATTTCCGCGTGCACGCGCGAGACGTTGATGTCGGGGATGACGATGTCGTTCTTCGACTCGCGCCCGATGGTCTCGGCCTGGCCGGGCAGCGTGAAGGCGCGGTCGTTGGTGATGTCATAGATGTAGGCTTGGCGAGGCTCGTCGTCCTCGTAGTAGTCGTCTTCCACGTACTCGTCGACGGGCGCGGCCTGGTAGTCGTAGCCGCTGGCGGGGGCGGGTGCTGGCGCCGGAGCGGGAGCGGGCTGCTGGTAGCCGTAGCCCGCTTGCGGGGCGGCCGCGCGGGCCGGACCGCCGCCGGGACGGATGCCGTAGCGGGCGTACTCTTCCTGACGCAGCTGCTCAACCAGCGGGGAAGCCACCATCTCGGCGATGACGTCGAACTTGCCGTGGCGCAGGTCGTCGTCCACGATGAAGCGCACGAGGGGCTGGCCGTCCATGACGAGGCCCTGCTCGGCGGCTTTGGCGGAAAGGTAGGTTTCGGTCTCGCCAGCCAGGGTGGGGTAGTAGCCCAGAAGGCGGCGGTCATCGTCGGCGTTGACGAGCACCGTATAAAGCGTGGGGGCATACTGCTTGCCTGCGCCGACCATCTTCTCGCGGCGCATCTGCTTCTCGGCCTTCTTGGCAATCTGCACGGGAGACAGCGGGGCCGCGCCCATGCGATCGGCGGCGCCTTCCACGGTGTCTTCCATCTTGCCCTCGAATTTTGAGAGGAGTCCCATGTGCTTCTCCTTGTTCTTGCGTGTTTAAGCTGCGTTCTTCTTGCGTGGTTGCGCTGCGCTTTCGGTGCGGCGTTCAGTAGCACAGCAGCTTATTTTGCCATAAAACCTATGCACACACCTCATCGACCAACCATTTTACTTAATTGCCACAGTGACAATTTTGTTCGATTGGCCGGGAAACAGCTTGATGCCAGGTGAATTGATGAGGAGATCGCTTCTCATTTCGCACGATACCATGGGCTTTCCAGAAAGGAGGAGCGCCCATGGCCACGTTCGAGGAGTTCATGAAGGTCGCCGAGATTTCCATCAAGGACAAGACCTCTCACAAGCGCATGAACGAGATTGTGCGCATCATGCGGCAGTACAAGGTGCTTCACGGGCTTACCCCCGAGCAGGCCGTGGAAGTACTGCAGGCGCTCGGCCCCACGTACGTGAAAATCGGCCAGCTGGCCTCGAACCGTTCCGATCTTCTGCCCAAGGCCTACTGCGACGCCTTCGAAAAACTGCGCGATGACGCGAATCCGATGCCGTTCGATGTGGTGATCGAGCAGATCGACCGCGCATACGGGAAGTCGTGGCACGAGGTGTTCGCCTCCATCGATCCGGTGCCTTTGGGTGCGGCCTCCATTGCTCAGGTGCACAAGGCGACGCTGCTCGACGGCACAACGGTGGCGGTAAAGGTGCGCCGGCCGGGTGTGGCCGAATCCATGGCCGAGGACATCATGCTCATGAAGCACTTGCTGGCCTTGGGCGAGTTCGCTTCCAATTCCCATCGCGACATCCTGCTGTCGCTCGAGGGCTTCATCGAGGAAATCGAGCGCACGACGGCCAGTGAGGTGGATTTCACCTCCGAGCTGCACAACCTCATGCGCTTCCACGACGAGCTGGCCGACGAAGAGGGGGTCACGTCCCCGGTGGCCTACCCGCAGTACTCGTGCGAGTCGGTGCTCGTCATGGAGTTCGTCCAGGGCACGGAAATTTCCCACACGCAAGCGTTGCGCGAGCAGGGGATCGACGTGAGCGCGCTGGCGCGACGCGTGTGCCAAAGCTACGTGACCCAGGTGTTCGACGACGGGTTCTTCCACGCCGACCCGCATCCCGGCAACATTCTTGTGCGCGATGGGGAAGTGGTGTGGATCGATTTGGGCATGGTGGGCACGCTGACGGTGTCGGAGCGCATGCTCGTGGGCAAGGTGTTCACGGCCGTGGCCACCGACAACGCCTACTTGCTGAAGGAGGCGGTGATGGGCCTCGTGCACGTGCTGGGGCCGGTGGACCACGGGGCGCTGCTGGAGGCGCTCTCGCGGCTGCTCGCCGAGTACAGCACGGCCGAGATGAAGGAGATCAACGTGGGCACCGTGCTCACCGAGGTCATCGAGGTGCTGCGCGGCCAGAACATGATGATGACCTCGTCGGTAACGATGCTCGCGCGCGGGTTCGTGACCATCGAGGGGGTCATTGCCCAAGTGGCGCCCGACATCAGCGTCATCGAGATCGTGTCGAAGCACGTCATCGCCCAGCAGGCCGACCCGAAGTTTTTGGCGACGCAGCTGATCGATCTCGCCACGACGAGCGCCGCTTCGGCCGAGGCCTTGGCGAAGCTGCCGACCCAGCTGTCGAACACGTTGGAGATGCTCGACCGCGGGCAGATCAAGGTGAACGGCGACATCGAGGTGTCCTCGCGCATCCTTGCCACCGCCTACGCCTCGGTGGGTCGCATATCGTTGGCGCTGCTGTCGGCGGGGCTGTTCCTGGGGTCGTCTATCCTGTGCACCACGGCTATGCAGCCGCAACTGCTCGGCGTGCCCCTGCTCGGCGTGCTGGGCTATGTCGGCGCCTTCGTGCTGGGTGCCTACACGGTGTTCCACATCCTGGTCTCCCGCCATCGCCTTCTCAACAACGAGGAGCCGCGGTAGGGGTGTGTAACGTCGTGTCTACAGGTGGGCGGCGGCGGGGAAACGGAAAAGGACCGTGGTAAAATGGCAGTTGTTCATTAGGATGAGCCACAAGGTAAGCATTTTCCGGCGATGCTAGAGCATGCGAGCTGCTTTCGGTGGCCGAGCTGTGGTTCGTAGGCGTCGTCGCTTGAAGTGCCGCGAGGGTAAGGAGGCCCCCATGTACAAGAAGATTCTCGTTCCCTACGATAAGTCCGATCCGGCGAAGAACGCCCTGGGGGCTGCGCTCGATCTGGCGGCCGGTGTGCCCGGCGCCCAGATCACCGTGCTGTCGGTGGTCGACTGGCACGACTTCAACGCCGAGACGTTCAAGATTGCCTCGCGCATGTCCGGCGTCATGGGCGACACCATGGATATGGATGTGATCTCCGAAGTGGAGAACGAGGCCATCAAGGCCGACATGGACGCCATTGCCGAGAACATCGCGCCTTTGGTGGGCGACGCCGAGGGCATCGGTATTGCCGTGGTGAACGGCTCGCCGCACGATTCCATCACGGCCTATGCCGACGAGGGCGGTTACGACTGCATCGTCATGGGCCATCGCGGTCTGGGTGCCGTGCGTGGGATGCTCGGCAGCGTGTGCTACTCCGTGCTGCACAAGACCAACGTGCCCGTGCTCATTGTGAAATAGGTTCGAGGCCATGGGACGATCAGGCGGAGGCGGCGGCTTCTCGGGAGGCGGCGGCTTCGGCGGAGGCTTTGGAAGTAGCGGCGGCGGATTCGGTGGCGGGTTTTCCGGCGGCTCGGGATCGGGCGGTCGCTCGGCTGGCCACGGCGGCTCTGGTTTCGGCGGCGGGTACCATGGCGGTGGCTACTACGGCGGAGGCTTCGGGGGCGGCAGCTTCTGGGGCGGTTTCCTCGGTGGCCTGATGGGTTCAAGCCGAGGAGGCGGTGGCTCGATGCCGCCGCAGATGCCCCAGCAGCCGAGCGGCCCGCAGCAGCCCGGATCGGGCGGCGGCCCGGGTGGCCCCGGCGGCCCGAATGCGCCGCAGCCTGGTTCGCCCCAGGGCAAGTCCTCCAACAGCGGATGCGGCACGGTGTTCGTCATCGTGGCCGCTGTGCTGCTGGTGCTGCTCCTCGTGGTGGCCCTGGGTGGCGGCAGCTGCTCGAGCGCGAACGTGCCCGCGTCTACCGTGGAGCGCACGGCCCTTCCTGCTGGTTCCGTAAACGAGACCGGATACTTCACCGACGAGGACGGCGACTGGATTCACGATCCGGCGAAGCTCGAGCGCGGCCTGCGCCATTTCTACGAGGAAACGGGCGTGCAGCCCTACGTGTACATCTTGCCGAACGGATCGGTGCGCTCCTACCAGGAGCTGCAGTCCATTGCCCAGGAAAAGTACGACGAGCTGTTCACCGACCAGGCGCACTTCGTCCTTGTGTTTTGCGACGATGGCAACGGGCGCTTCAACGCCGCCTACTGGGCCGGTGCGATGACGGGATCGGTGCTCGACGATGAGGCCATTAACATCTTCAAAGCATACCTCAGCCAGAACTACGACGATATGAGCCTGTCGGAAGAGGAGATCTTCTCCGACGCCTTTGCCGACACGGCCGACCGTATCATGACGGTGACGCCTTCGCCGCTGCCGATCATCGCGGTATGCGCGGCAGTGATAATAGTGGCCGTCGTCGTGTTCCTCATCGTGCGCAACCGCCGTCTGGCGAAGCAGCGCGAGGCAGAGCGCATGCAGGAGATTCTGAACACGCCGCTGGAGTCGCTGGCCGACGCTGAGCTGGCGGATTTGGAAAAGAAGTACGCGCAGGCAGGCGCTTCGGATGCGCCGCCGGTGCAGCCGACGAAGCCGCGACCCTAGGTGGTGCTGCGGTATTCAACCCGGCCTTCGGGCCAGATAGGAGACTGACATGGGAATCCTCGATCGCTTCACTTCCATCGTGAAGGCGAACATCAACGAGCTTCTGGACAAGGCGGAAGATCCCGAGAAAATGGTCGACCAGTACCTGCGCGAGATGACCGAGTCGCTCGCCGAGGTGCGCGAGGCCACCGCTGGCGTCATGGCTGAGGAGAAGCGCTGCAAGAAGCTCCTCGACGAGAATCGCGAGGAAACAGAGAAGCACGAGGAGCTGGCCCGCAAGGCGCTCGCCGCCGGCAACGAGGCCGATGCCCGCGTGTTCCTCGCGAAGAAGCAGGAGCTGGCGGGGCGTGCCGAGGGCCTTACGGTGGCCTACGAGGGCGCGAAGGCCAACGCCGACAAAATGCGCCAGATGCACGACAAGCTGGTGGCCGACATCGAGGAGTTGAACGCACGGAAGGCGACCATCAAGGCGAAGGCCGCCGTGGCGAAAACGCAGTCCAAGGTGAACGAGATGACCTCAGCCGGCGATCGCGCCGAGGGTGCCCGCAGCGCTTTCGACCGCATGGAGGCCAAGGCCGACGAGATGCTCGACCGCGCCAATGCCGTGGCCGAGCTGTCCGAGAAGCCGGCCGATCCCACCGAGGAGCTCGCGAAGAAGTACGCCGCCGCCGGCGCCGAAGCCGCCGTCGACGACGACCTGGCCCGCCTGAAGAAGGAGATGGGCCTGGAGTAGGGCTTGCCTTCGCTCCGCAAAGCGTCAGTTCCAAGCAAACATATCTTTCGCACCGACTGAGAGGCGATCCGTGGGTCGCCTCTTTTACATGCTCCATTCCAGAAGGCGGCTGAGGAAGCGGGTGAGTTCGGGGGTTTCGGGGTGGTCGAAGAGGCGGGCGGCGTCGCCGTATTCCAGAAGGCGGCCGTCGTAGAGGAAGGCGACGTGGTCGCAGGCGTGGCGGGCGAAGCCCATCTCGTGGGTGACGATGATGAAGCGCGTGCCGGCTTCGGCGAGGTTGCGCACGACGTCGAGCACTTCCGTGGTGAATTCCGGATCCAGGGCGCTTGTGGGCTCGTCCAGCAGAAGAAGGCGCGGGCGGGCGGCGAGCGCACGGGCGATGGCGACGCGCTGCTTTTGGCCGCCGGACAGCTGGGCTGGCCGCTTGGCCAGGGAGTCTTCCAAACCGAGGCGCGCGAGTAGCTCGCGGGCGCGATCGTCGGCCTCGTCGGAGCTGGCGCCATGAACCATCCGCAAGGGAAGCGCCACGTTTTCCAAAGCGGTCATGTGGTGGAACAGGCCACCGTCTTGAAAGACGAAGCCCAAGGTGGCGCGGTAGGCGCGCAAAGACGCCTCGTCGAAGGAGACGGGGCTGCCGTCTACGGCCATGGTGCCGGACGTGGGCGCCTCCAGGCCGCCGATGATGCGCAGCAGCGTGGATTTCCCGCCGCCGGAGGGGCCGATGATGGCGAGCGCCGATACCTCCTCATCGAAGGTGATGTCGCGCAGGACTTCCACGCCGTCGAAGGACTTGCACAAATGATCGAGGCTAATGAGCATGGCGTGCCTCCCGGGCTATAAGGGCCAAGGCGCCCGGCTGACGCAAATGTTTTGCTGCCCTAGTGCGCATAGTCGAGCCTCTTCTCGAAGTGGTGGCTTACCGCCATGATGGGCAGCGTGAGCACCAGATACAGCGCGCCGAGCAGCAGAAATCCGCCGAAGAAGTTGTAGTTCGTGGCGGTGATCTCGCGCATGGTCTGGGTGAGCTCGATGACGGCGATGACCGACAGCAGCGACGAGTCCTTGATGATGGAGGCCATCTGGCCCGTGAGCGCCGGCAGCGTGCGGGCCACGAGCTGCGGCGCCACTACGTAGCGTAAGGTTTGGGCACGGGTGAAGCCGACGGCCCGGGCTGCCTCCATTTGCCCCGCGTCCAACGACAGCAGGCTGCCGCGCACGATTTCGGCGATGTAGGCGCCCGAGAATAGCGACAGGATGATGATGCCGGCGAGCACCCGGTTGTCGATGCCCCAGGCCGTGCCGATGATGTAGTAGAAGAAGTACACCTGCACGATGAGCGGCGTGCCGCGGATGATTTTCACGTAGAAGTCGCACAGATAGCGCAGCGGCAGGAAGCGCACGCCCTGGCCCGCGGCCACCAAAACCCCGAGCACCAGGCTCAGTACGAGGGACGCCGCTGAAATGCCCACGGTCATGCAGAAGCCGTCCCAGATGCGCACGCGGTACTGGGCCACAAAATCGAAGTTCAGCGAGATACCCGCCGCGGCCAGCGATGCCCACACCACGGCGATGACCACTACGCACACGGCCAGGTAATTCAGGGCCGCCTTCGCCGGGGGCACGGGTACGCCCGCGGCAGCGGTGAAGGGACGCATCGTCCGATGTGGGCGACGGGGCGTCGGTGAAGTCGTGGAATGAGGCATCGGCCCCGGTCGCCTCCTTAAGCTTCGGAATCGGAAAGAGCTCCCATGGTAAGTGCTCAGGTTTTCTACGCGTGCGCTTTACAGGGTACTTGAAATTACTCGAAATCGAAGAACCACTTGAAGCCGTACTGGTCGAAGGCCTTCTTTTCGTCCGCGAGGTACTTCTCGGTGAGGCGATCGAACTCGCCGTCGGTTTTCGACTGCGCGATGAAGGCGTTCAGCTGGTCGAGCAGTTCCGTGTTGCCCTTCTTCACGGCGATGCCCCACTCCTCGGCGTCCTGGAAGGGGATGAACACGGCCTCGGTGGTATCGGGGTTCGCCTGATGGTTGCGGTAGATGGTTAGCTGGTCGTACAGGAAGCCGTCGGCCTTGCCCTGCACTACTTCGGTCACGCACGCGCTCTCGTCGGCCAGGCGCACGATCTCCGCATTGGTTAGGTTCTTCGTGGCGTACACGTCGCCGGTGGAGCCGGTCTTCACGGCCACTTTCTTGCCGGGCTGGTTCAAGTCGTCGATGGAGGCCACGCCAGAATCTGCGTTCGCCAGAATGGCCAGCTGGGCCATGGCGTAGGCATCGGAGAAGTCCACGGACTGCTTGCGCTCGTCGGTGATGGTCATGGAACTGATGACGAGATCGGCCTTATCCGATTGCAGCGAGGGAATAAGGCCGTCCCAGGCGGTGTTCTCAATCTGCACGTCGTAGCCGTAGGCGGCGCCGAAGTCGCGGATGAAGTCGACGGCGAGGCCCTCCGGGTTGCCGGCGTCGTCTTTCGTTTCGAAGGGTGGGTAGGCCAGTTCCATGGCCACGCGCAGAGTCTTGCCGTCGGTGCTGGCGGAGGTGTTGCCGGCATCGGCACTGCTGCTGTCGGTGCCGCCCGACGCGCAGCCGATCAAACTGCAGGCCAGGGCGAAGGCGCAGGTGATGACGGCGGCAGCAAGGGCCGCCTTCGCGATGGGGAAGCTGCGGGGGAGTGAAAGGTTCATTGGCGGTCTCCTCGGGTCTCGGGCGTAGGCTCAGAACCGGATGGGGGTTCCGATTCGTGTTCGGTCAGGATGCTTGCGCGCTCTTGCATGATCACAATGGTACGGCAGCTGGTCGTTGGATTGGCGGGGAAACATGATCTGTTAGCATCGCGATAAGCTCGGTGGATGCTTAGCTCGCGATCGGCTTATGAGTGGTCGTTTCAGGCGAAGAGCTCAAATTCCACGATTGTGCGAGACTAAGATTGGGTTACAATGAAGTTCGGCGCCCCGTCACGTCCGGGCGGCTTCCCAGAAAGGAGCTTCCCATGGACACACAAACTGTCATTGCCCTGTGCGATCTCATGCTTGTGTTTATCGGAATCATCGGGCTTTTCCTGGTGAGGAAGGAGTGACGGACGGTGTTGGCAAAGAAGAAGCCGGGCCCCATGCTAAAGTAGACCCGGCTTAGTCATTAACCAGTGCCGCCCGGCTGAGCGGGGCACCGATCGCTTGCATTATAGCATGGCTCGAGGTATTTGCGCGGAAATCGTTGCGGGAAGGGAGGCGTCCGTGGGCAGCAAGAAGCGGTCGGCGTGGCAGAAGCAGAAGGCGGAGTTCGCCGCATCCCTCGGCGGCATGGACGACCTGTTCGCCAGCGAGAGCGCGCGCAGTCAGCGCCACGAAGAAGAGCGCGCCGCCGCCCGGCGCCACAAGGCCTGCGAGCGCAAGAACCGCTATGCGAGTCGCTACGAGGCCGAGCTCACCGCTGCCGAATGCGCCGAGCACGGCGCCCCGCCCCTGCACGTCTACCGCTGCCCCTACTGCAACGGCTGGCACCTCACTTCGAAGGGGGAGTAGGGCTGCGGGCACCGCCGGGTCTTTCGCAGAGTTTCGCAACTTTCGCAAAGGGGAGAGGGGGGATGCTGCACCGTAATTCCCTTTTTCGGACAGCGTGGCGGGCTTAGCGTTTGGCGCGTCGGTTCATGATGAAGGCGATGGCACCCGCTGCCGCTGCTCCTAAAGCGATGCTCGCAATGATGGCGAGGGGCACGAGATCTCCTGTCTGGGCCAGCTTCTCGCCCTCTTTCAGGCCGGTCTCGTAGACGTTCTTCACGTAGTCGGCGTCGGATTTGCTCACCGGGTTCTCGATCATCTCTTCGGTGATCTCTGTCTTGTCTTGCGCGTCTCCCGATTCGATGAAATCTTTTACCACCTCGTCTTTCACGTCGTCGGGCAGCACGCCTTCGATTTCGTCTTTGTCGAAGGTGGTATCGTTCGGCAGGCTCGGCGTAGCGCTTCCGTCGGTGCTCGGCGTGTCGGCGGGCTTGTCGGCGCTGGAATCATCCGCCGGTTTGTCGGCTCCGGAGCCATCGGCGGGCTGGTCGGCGCTGTTGTCGCCGTTTCCGCTGTCGTCGGGCGGCGTCGTGTCGTCCGGCTGGGTCGCATCGCTTGGCGGCGTTGTGTCGGTGGGCACTTCAATATCGTCGGGCAGATTCGCGGAATCGGGCACGTAAAGCACGTTGATGACGTTGTCGTCGGGGTTGACGCCCACGCGTATCTCGGACGGGTAGGTGTCCACCACGTAGGTGCCGTCGATTTTGTACTCGTAGGCGTCGCCCTTGACGAGCTGGTCGAAGCGCTGGTTGGTGAAGGTCTCCGATCCCATCTTAACGAACTTCACGTCATCGGGCGCCAGTGCGTCCTTCCAGTTGTCGGCGGTCAGATCGGCGTTTTCCATGAGGTAATAGTTCACGGTGTACTCGTTGTTCCACAGCTTGAAGTAGAAGAGGTTGATGACGTTGTCGGAAGGGTTGTCGGTCAGCGTGAGATTTTGCGGCCAGCCGTCCCAGAAGAAATGCCCGGGGATGTCGACCACGTAATTCCACGCATTCAGCGTCTGCCCTACGTGCACGTCGGTGAGCTCGTAGCTGCCTAGCAGCACCCGGCCATTCTCGTCGGGCTCGGTGTCACCGTCGTCGTAGCTGACGTTCTCGTAGTACATGATTGTCGCGGTGGTGGGGATCTCGGCCGCTGTGGTGGGGGTCTCGGCTGCCGCGGTGGGGGCCTCAGCCGCTGTGGCGGGCGTCTCAGCGGCTGCGGTGGGCGTCTCGGTGGCATCCGCCTCTTCCGTGGCGCTCGTTGTTGCCTCGGTGCCCTCGTCGCCGTTCGTTGCGGCCAAGGTGCTGTAGGCGCAGGAGGTGAGAGACGCAGCCAGGCACAAGGCGAGAACGAAAGCCGCGAAGGAGCGAGTGGTTCGTTTTGCGGGAGTGGTCATGGTGGTCTCCTCGTCTCGATGGCAGCATTGTTTTCTGAGCAAAAGCATCGAGGTAAGTGTAGAGGGGCCAAGGAAGCCTTTTCTTTCCATCCGCAACCTGTCATTCGTCTTTCTTTGAGTTGTTGTCTATCGGAAAAATACCGAGAGCTGTTCAGGCTTGGCGCTTCTTATCTTCGCGATAACTGCGATTTCGGAAATAGATGGGAGTTTCGAGCGCGTCTGCGGAAATAGACGGGAGTTTCGAGCATGAAACGGGCTCTGGAGCGCTTAATTCGTTCCGAAAATGCTCGAAACTCCCATCTACTTACCCATTTCGTATGGCCAGCTGCTCGAAACTCCCGTCTGTTTCCGAAAAAGGGTGCCGGCTTGGCAAAGGAGTTCGGCAAAGGCGTCATGTCATGGGAAATCGCGCGCGAAAGTTACTCAAGGTCATAGGAGGCGCGCTTTTGGGGGCGGTGACAATTCGCTTCGTCTTTGGCAAGGCCTCCAGTACATAAGGATATATGGGGGTAGGTTCGGCGCGTTCTTTAGGAAGTGGGGAAGGAATACACGTAGCTGCCACCGCGGTGTTATTGGCGAGGAAGGGGCCACGGATGGTGCTGGCAGAGAAGAAGCTGGGCCACCGTCCAAAGTAGTCCCGGCTTAGTCATGTAACCGATGCTGCCCGGTTCGGAGGCGCACCGATTTATAATAAGCGTGCAGCGGTTTCAGGATCGGGAATGAGGGGCGTGACGCCCTTCTCGTCCATCTTGCGGCTGAAGCGTTCTTGGCAGTCGGCCATAATTTCTTTCAGGAACCGACTGTCTCCCGTGGTTTGGGCGACTTCCAGCCAGCTTTTGTAGGGACGCTCCAGAGCCTCGTCCACCACGATGATGTCCACGTCGTTCTCGAGGCATTGCTTCATCATGAGGAAGCGGCCAATGCGGCCGTTGCCGTTTTGGAAGGGATGGATGTGCTCGAAGCGCACGTGGTAGTCGACGATGGCGTCGAAATCCTTGGCGGAGCGCTCCCATTGAGCGAATAGCTCAGGCATCGCACGCGGCAGATCCGAGGGAAGTGCCACTTGCATCGACGAGTTGCGTATGCGGTTCGGGATCACCTTGTAGTGCCCGGTGAACCCAGCCTTGGCGTCGGTGGTCTCGCGGAAGAGCATGTCGTTCAGTGTCCAGAGGAATTCATCGTCCACCGGTCGGCCCAAAGTATCCACCACGTAGTTGAACACATCAACGGAGTTCTTCGTCTCCAGCACATCGTCGATGTCGTGAGAGCCTTCCACGAGACCCTGCTCGACGAGTTTCACGAGCTCTTCTTCTGAGAACGTGGAGCCTTCCAATTTGTTCGAGTGAAAGAGAAACTCCGGCATGATGACTTCGTAGGCCGAGTTGGGAGCGGCTTTCATGAGCTGCATTTGATCGACGTTAATCTTCATCAGGACGTCCCTTCTGCAACTCGCCTGGGGGAACAAAAACGCCCTCCGGAGAGGGCGTTCGTTTCAAAATGGTGCGGGCGAGAGGACTTGAACCTCCATGGGGTTGCCCCCATACGGACCTGAACCGTACGCGTCTGCCAATTCCGCCACGCCCGCAGGTGCTATTTCAGCTTTGCCAAAAGAGCGAAGTTGATAATACCCGACTTGGTGCGCGGGCGCAAGAAGTTTTTTCGGGAATCGCCTATTCTCCGCGCAAGATGGTGTCGGCGGTTTCGGTGAGGGCGGCATCGGTTTCGTCTTGCTGGCGGCGCTCGGCCTTTTCCTCATGGGCAATTTCGTCGCCGATGACGTCATGGAACCCGTGGGTCTCGCGCTCTTCGCGCTCTTTGACCTTGCGAATCTCGTCGCCGATGTGGTTTTTGATGTGCTTCTCCTGCTGCTCTACGTGGTCGCGGTAAGTTTCCGTGCTCATGGGGGCCTCCTTTTCCAAAGTATGGTTGAGCGGGGGTTTGGGCCGTGCGGTTGTTGTTCATTGTGCGGCAGGTAAGGTACTTTTCTTTTTCGCCGCGCTAACCGTCAACGAACTGCAACAGCCCCGAAAGACCACGTCCTCTCCGTGCAGGCGCAGAAGGAGAAGCAATGTGTCTAAAGCATCTCCCTTTTAATGAAGGCGCCAAGGCGTGGCACGATAAAGGCGAGCTCTCCCCGCGCAGGTGAATAAATAACGCCTGCATCTATCAGGCGTCGCCGATAAGACTGCACATGCCCCTGGGAGACGCCGAGCCGTTCTTGCAAATCTGCGACGCGCGAAACGCGATCGTCTTGGGACATTGCTTCCAGAAAGGTCATGTCCGCGCGCGAAAGAGGTCGAAGCATGGCGCCGAGGACGTCGTGGTCGAAGTCGTAGAGCGCTGCATCAATTGCGGATTCGAGCTCATCGGGCTTGACTGGCTCTCCTTCGGGGCAGTATTCCACGAGGTAATAGCCAAGAAGTTGGAGAAGATAGGGAAAGCCTTGGGTCGCTTCGGCGGCCCTGTCTAAAAGAGCATCGTCCAGCGAGCGATTCGCTCGCATGAAGGCAGAATGATAGTAAGCGCGCACCGATGGTATGGACAGAGGGCCTAGCTCGACTTTCGTTGCTCTGTGCAGGAAGGTGAGCGTGGCCTCGTCGAGAACTTCCGAAACAATGGCAGGCAAACCGGCCATAACCACGGCGATATTGGCTCCTTCTCCGGCAAGTTCTTGGTAAGTGGTGGCGAGGAGTCGCATCTCGGGCAGCTCGGGGCGCACTTCATCAATGAGAAGCAGAACGCCCTTTTCCGCTTCGGCCAATCGTTCGCAAATCATCTCAAGTTTTACGCGGAATCCGTAGCTTTCGCGCACTTCGTCAGTAAAGGTGAGTCCGAAAGAAAATCCTAAAGCTCCAGCACTGAAGCCTTTCACCGGCTGCCTTTTCTCCGACACGAAGGGGCTTCCATTGCGCTGCAGAAGGTCGAGAATGTTGTCTAGCATTGAAGGGCCGCAGGTGGTTCGCGCCGTAACGAACTCGTTGGCGTGAGCGCGATCGGCCATTTCCAGCAGGAGCACTGTTTTGCCCATGCCTCGCTGGCCTATCAAGAGCCGTGCTCGCTCGCGACTTCCTGGGTGGCGGGATAGGCCGCGAGCGAAATCCTCGATGACGTTTTCGCGCCCTACTATGCGATCAGGGCGATTTCCAAAAGAGGGGCGAAAGATGGATTGGTCGCTCACGGGTTTCCTCCCTGCGGTCGAAGAGATTATAAGCTTCCGTTATTCTCCGTTAAGTTCCGTTATTCTCCGTTAAATCTCTCGAAAAGGAGAAGGCCGTTTGCTGGAAACGGAATATCCAGCCTATCGAGTTATGCGAGCGTGTCGCTATAATAGTTGCGATGAGAAGCGCAAAGCGATAAGGCGCAACGGTGCGACAACGCAGGGTGCAAAAAGCATGACGCTGTGAGCGAGACGGTCTGGCGTGCGAGCCAGTATAGGAAAGGACGCGAACATGAGCGAGGCAACGCCGGTAGTCGGCATCATTGTGGGATCGGAATCGGACATGCCGGCCATGGAGCCGTGTATGGCCCAGTTAGACGCCATGGGCGTGCCCTACGAGGTGAAGGTGGCGAGCGCCCACCGCAAGCCGGCCGTGGTGCACGAGTGGGCGGAAGCGGCTCACGACCGCGGCATCAAGGTCATCATCGCCGCAGCGGGTAAGGCGGCGCACCTGGGTGGGGTCGTGGCTGCCTTTACGCCGCTGCCGGTTATCGCCGTGCCCATGAAGACGAGCGACTTGGGTGGCCTGGACTCACTGCTTTCCATGGTGCAGATGCCCTCGGGCGTGCCGGTGGCTTGCGTGGCCATCAACGGCGCGAAGAACGCCGCCATCCTTGCTGTGCAGATGATGGGCACGAATGACGAAGTCATGCTGCAGAAGGTGGCCGACCTGAAGGCAGAGATGGCGTCCTAGGCGTTCTCGTCTTGTAATGGGTGCGGTCTGCGCCACGCAATTTGCTCGACGGTTTGCGTGGCAGAGGCGCCCTTGTTCGTGGTTGCAGGCGATTCGGTCTCCGATTTTTTCCCAAAAATTGCGTTTGTTAGCATCCGCAGTGGAGCCGCGGGAAATCTGAGGGGCGAAAATGACGTCAATGAGGGCAAATGGTTCAATTTCGGGGCAGAAAATGGACATGAGGCGAGGTCTTCCGTCTCGAATGTCTGCAGAAAATGCTAACAACCGCAATTTTTGGCGAAAAGCCGATAGGCAAATTGTCCCAGTAGATTGAGTCGGCGGGTAGGTAGTAAGTTGATACCGACGGAAAGAGCGTCCGTTAGGCTGACGCCAACGGACAGGTTGTTCCAACAGGTTGACGAGAGTGGCGGAACGAATATGGCGAAGAAACTTCTGATGGGAAACGAGGCGTTTGCCCACGCGGCTTTGGAAGCTGGTGTGAACGTGGTGGCGGGCTATCCGGGCACGCCGTCGTCGGAGCTGGTGGAAACCGTGGCGAAGCTGCACGCGGCGGGCGCGGCCCAGGACGTGCATGTGGAATGGTCCACCAACGAGAAGGCGGCGGCCGAGATGCTGGCCGGCGCGTCCTACTGCGGCGCGCGGGTGCTGTTCACCTGCAAGCAGGTGGGGCTCAATGTCGCTTCCGATGCGCTCATGTCGCTGAACTACGTGGGCACGGGCGGCGGCTGCGTGCTGTTCGTGGCCGACGATCCGGGCCCCATCTCCTCCCAAACCGAGCAGGACACGCGCCGGTTCGGCTCCTTCGCGAAGGTGCCGGTGCTCGATCCGGCTACGCCCGAGCAGGGCTTCGCCATGATGCGGGCCGCCTTCGATCTGTCCGAGCGCTACCACACGCCGGTCATCGTGCGCCCCACGACGCGTATCAACCATGCTTCCACGTTCTTCGAGGTGGCCGAGGAAACTCACGGTCGCCCGCTGCCTGAAGAAGGTTTCCAGAAGGATCCGAAGTGGGTCATTTTCCCCAAACGGGCTTTCGAGGCGCACGGTGAGATCAATCGCCGGTTGGCCCAAATAGCTTGGGACTACACTCACGACCCCGCATTCGCGCAGTTCAACGAGGTGTTCGAAGGGGGCGGGGAAGGTGAGGGCGCTTGCGCTCAGAATGGCGTCGAAGGTGCTGGAGCGTCTGCTCCTGCGGTGGGTATTGTGGCTGGCGGCGTATCGGCAGCCTATGCTCGCGAGGCGCTGACGCTCATCACGTCTCAGGCCGCTCGTGCCGGCATCCCCGTGCCGCGCTACCGCTTCATAGCTGTGGGGACGCCGTATCCTTTCCCGACTGAGACGGCGGCGGCCTTTGCCGAGGGGCTGACCGATGTGATCGTCTTCGAAGAACTCGATTCCGTGCTGGAAGAGGAGATGCTGAAGCTGGCCGGGGCGCGCCATCTGCCGCTGCGGGTGCACGGCAAGCTGACTGGCGAGGCTAACGACCGCGGCGAGAACATGACGGAGAACATCGCCGGCCGCCTGGGCCGGTTCTTCGATCGCACCCACCGCTCCAATGGGCTCGCCGCCCTGGTGGCGTCCACCATCGGCGCCAACGATCTCAGCTACGAGGGCCCGTTACCCGTGCGGCCGCCGGTGCTGTGCGCGGGCTGCCCTCACCGCGGCAGCTTCTATGCCGTGAAGCAGGCGCTCCGCGGTCGCGAGGCCGTGCTGTGCGGGGACATCGGCTGCTACACGCTCGGCAACGCCCAGCCGCTCGATGCCGTGGACACCTGCCTGTGCATGGGCGCGGGCATTACTATGGCTCAGGGTTTCGCGGTGGCCGAGCCGGACAAGAAGCAGGTGGCTTTCGTGGGCGACTCCACGTTCTTCGCCAGCGCTATGACCGGTATCGCGAATGCAGTGTACAACGGCCACGACGTCACCTTCGCTATCCTGGACAATGCCACCACGGCCATGACGGGCAGTCAGCCCCACCCGGGTACGGGCGTCACGCTCATGGGCGAGCGCCGCCGCCCCATCGTCATTGAGGAAGTGCTGCACGGCCTCGGCATCCAGCACATCGGGTTCGCGAATCCTCACAGTCTGGAAAGCTCCGTGGCGGCGGCCCGCGCGGCCATCGACTACGAGGGGCCCTCGGCCATCATCTTCCGTGCGCCGTGCATTCAGCTGAAGAAGCCCGATGCTCCAGTGACGATCGATGCCGACAAGTGCACCGGCTGCAAGAAGTGCATCACCTCCATCGGGTGCCCTGGCATCGGCTTCGATGAGGGGCTGCGCGGTCCGAAGTCGGGCACGCGTGGTCAAGCTTTTGTGGATACGAGCTTGTGCGATGGCTGCGCGCTCTGCGTGCAGGTGTGCCCCTTCGACGCTATCCAGGGCGCCGTGGGTTTTGGCGGCGCGGTGCCGACAGAGCCGGCCATCTACGCCCCGAACCCCGATCCGTTCCAAACGGGGCCGATCCCTCGTGTACTGACTGATGAGGTGAATGACTTCCAGGAAACGGAGATAGCAGGCGAGTCGAACGAGACGCCTGGTGAGGTGTTGGGGGCAGTCGAAGGGGTGCCAGTGGCAGAACGCATCGTGCATTCCGAAGGGCCGACTGGCCCCTTGGCGGGATTGCCGCTGTCGGAGGAAGGAGGCGTGCGATGATCGATATTTTGCTTGCAGGCGTGGGTGGCCAGGGTACGGTGCTGGCCGCGAAGGTGCTGGCCCAGGCGGCGCAGAGCAAGGGTTGGCAGGTGCGTACGGCCGAGACTATCGGCATGGCCCAGCGCGGCGGCAATGTAACGAGCCACGTGCGCATGGGGTCGAACGGGGAGGCGGTGTACTCTCCGCTCATCACGCCGGGTACGGCCGACATGGTCATCGCTCTGGAGCCGGGCGAGGCGGCCCGCGCGCTGCCCTATCTGGCGCCGGGCGGTGTGCTGGTGACGGCCACGACGGCCATCCAGCCGGTGACGGCGGCCCTGGCGAGCCAGCCTTATCGTGCCGGCGACGTTGTGGCAGCTTTGGCGAACTCCCTGCAGGCGGAGGCGTCCCACGAGCAAGCAGCCGAAACGATCGTTGCGCCGAACACCGTGACTGCTGACCAGGACGCCAGCGCCGATGGCGTGGAAGGCTACCCGGTGCCCCTGTTCATCCCCGTGGACGACGAGGCCCTCGTGCGCGAGGCCGGTGCCGGCTCCCGCAAGTCCCTCAACATGATGCTGCTCGCCGTGGCCGTGGCCCAGGGCCGTGTGCCGCTCACCGTCGACGAGCTGAAAGATGCGGTGCGCGCCTGCGTGAAGCCCCAGTTCGTCGCCATGAACCTCGCCGCCATTGACACCGCCGTCGCCAACTTCGGATAACAGAGGGCCTCGGATAATTTGCTCTAGCTGAATAACATGCAAGAGTTCTCATAGACGTGTTGCTTGATTTGTCAATTAAAGCATCTATAATTAATACCATAATTATGGTAATGAAAGTAGGTGCCTTATGACAGCCGCTGTGGCAGCGCTTCCGCTTATTCGACCTATCACTGATTTGCGCACGCAGTTCAATGACGTGTGCGCTCAGGCGACGGAGAGCCAGGAACCCATCATCCTCACGAAAAACGGCGTACCGGCCTATGTGCTGGAAGACTGCGCCGCTTATGAGGCCGCCGCTCAGCGCAACCGCATGTTCCTCGCCTTGCGTGAGGCGGAAATTGAAGAGCGCTACCGCCCGGAGGCGCTCACAGCGGAGGAATCCGACGCGCGCATGGCCGAAATCTTCAAGGTATGGGGGCTCGACTATGCTTGATCTTGCATGGCGTCCGCGGGCGCAGCTCGATCGGGAGTCCATCGCCATTTACCTCGGCCTCGAGCGGGGAATGCCCCAGGCGGCCCTCGATGCGATAAAGGGTATCGATGCGGCTTTGGAAACCGTACGAACCTTTCCGGACGCCGGCGGCCACTTTACCGACGACCATCTCGAGCACGAGTACCGCACGACGCTTGCGGGCCCCTACATCATCTACTACCGTTACAATGCCACTACGCTTACGGTGTACCGCATCATGCATCAGCGCCAATCCATCGACACCTACAGCCTGATTGAGTATTAACACTCAATCCAGAATCAGTATAGGTTGCCAAGGTACAATTCGAAAACAGTTGATCTCAATCAACTCTCAACCGATCAAACTCGGAAAAACATGAATCAAAAACTCGGAAAACCATGAATCAAAAACTCGGAAAACCATGAATAGTTTGATAGTATAGGGTCGATGCAAAGAAGCCGCTCGTAGAGAAAAGGTTGCGTGGGCCATGCCTCGGAAAACGCTTGTAAAGAATGGATATCTGCCGCGTCTTGTGGACGAGCAAATAGAGCGCTATCTCGAGGTCTTCGGGGCCGTAGAGGTGGCTGGTACGAAGTGGTGCGGAAAGACGTGGACGGCTTTGGCCCACGCGCAAAGCGTCAGCTATGTGGATGAAGAGTTGGACATGGCTCGTGCCGACCCAAAACTCATGCTCATAGGCGATCGCCCCCACGTTATAGACGAATGGCAGCTTGCGCCTGCGATTTGGAATGCAGTTCGTCATGCCATAGATGACGAGCGGGGGTTAAGGGGAGCGTGGCTGCTGACTGGGTCGTCCACCCCGATCTCGTCCGATGACCAAGAGGGCCAGAGCAGGCATAGTGGTGCGGGTCGGATTGGCTCTGTGAGGATGTATCCCTTCAGCTTGGCCGAGTCTGGGGAGTCTGAACGTTCTGTCTCGCTCCGCGGTCTATTCGCTCACCGGTTTCAGCCAGCGAAAGTTGAAAACGATACGCGTCAGCTAGCTGAGTTGATCTGCCGTGGGGGATGGCCCGAAGCCCTCGATCTTTCCGCTGAAAACGGTCAGCTCGTTGCAAGAGAATATCTGCGTCTTGTTTTCGAAAAGAGTGCTCCTAAACATGGCAAGAGTGGAGAGGTGGCCCGTCGGTTGTGCTTGTCGATTGCCCGCAATTTGGGACAGTCTCCAACCTACAAGACCATCATCAGCGATATGTACGGCGGAGAGGACAATCCATCATCCCTCGTAACCGAGCAGACGCTCGCCTCGTATCTGGAGTTTCTTCGCTCGATCTACCTTGTCGAGGAGGTGCCGGGCTGGGTGCCGCCAAAGCGCTCAAAAAAGCGCCTAGCGACGAAGCCGAAGCGCTACTTCGCCGATCCGTCGTTGGCCGCCGCCCTGCTATTGCTTTCGCCGGATTCCCTCCTCGCGGATGGGCAGACCTTCGGTCTTGTTTTCGAGAATCTTTGCATTCGCGATCTCAAGGTATACGCCCAGGCGATGGATCCTTCGATGCCGGCGGCTGTTTACTACTATCGGGACGATTCGGGGTTAGAGGCCGATGCTGTCATAGAGACCCTGGATGGTAGATGGGCCGCCTTCGAGTTCAAGCTCAGCGAAGAGAAGGTTCCCGATGCGGTGAAATCTCTCAGGCGGCTGCGGAAGAAAGTTGCAGAAAACCCACGAGCGCAGGGGCGTCCTCCAGAGTTCCTCTGTGTGATAACCGGCATTGGCTCGTATGCTAGAGAAGTGGAAGAGGGCATTTACGTCGTGCCCCTCAGGGCGCTGGCAGACTGATACGGTGTACCGCATCATGCACCAGCGCCAATCCATCGACACCTACAGCCTGGTCGAGTATTAAAGGACTTCCAGCGGGATTTACCGCTTGGAGTGAAAGAATTTTCTTCCATGATAGCTTCTAAGTTCCTCTAAGTTTGCAAGGGGTTCCCTGCAAAAACCTATTAGAACTACGGAGGGGAGGAGTACGGGTAATTCTGATTTGGGAGAAAAATTCGTGAAATAATCTCCCGCAGCGGAGATTTTTACGGCAAAGAGGATTATCTGCACTCGCTCGAAGAACGCTTGGCCTCGGGGCAATTAATAATTCGGAAAGAAAGATTGCGGATGGCGGTAATGGCTATTGGGGTCTGGTTCTCGTACTCTTGTAGACACGTTGAGGAGAACGTGCTTCTGAGTAAGGGAGAAGAGGAGGACCTATGGCTCGCAATGAAGAGACGCTCCACGTTGATTCGCACCCGACGACTCGGAACGCTGCGCATCTTACTCGCCGCAGCTTTATCAAAGCCACTACGGCTGCTACGGCTTTGGCCGCGGCTAGCTCGCTGACTGCTTGCGCTCCGGCTACGAGCGATTTGGCCGCTACGGGTGAAGATGCTGAAGTTGCCCATCCGGTCGGTCGCGATATCGTGTCAGGCGAGTGGAAGACGGCGGCCTGCTGGCACAACTGCGGTGGTCGCTGCCTGAACAAAGTGCTTGTGCAAGACGGCGTTGTCGTGCGCCAGAAGACCGACGACACCCACGAGGACAGTCCGGACTATCCGCAGCAGCGCGGGTGCCTGCGCGGCCGCAGCCAGCGCAAGCAGGTGTTCGCTGAGGATCGCATCAAGTATCCGCTCAAGCGCGCCGGCTGGAGCCTGGACGCTCCCAATGGCGAGTTGCGCGGCAAGGACGAGTGGGAGCGTGTGAGCTGGGACGAAGCGCTCGATCTGGTGGCTCAGGGCCTGACTCGCGCCAAGGAGCAGTATGGCAACCGCTCCATCCTGCTCCTGAAGGGTTGGAATCCCGAGATGACCCGCACCATGGGCGCCTTCGGCGGCTTCACGAACTTCTGGGACACCAACTCCTACGGCTCCTGGTCGAAGACTCCGTTCGTCATCGGGTTCCATCACGACAACATGCAGGACCAGACTATCAACGACCGTTACGACCTGCGCAACTGCGAGACCATCGTCATGATGGCTATGAACCCGGCCTGGAGCGCTGCGGGCAGCCAAATGTGGAACTACTGGCAGGCCAAGGCCGCCGGCGCGAAGTTCATCGTCGTTGATCCCATGTACAGCGAGACGGCGGCCACCTTGGATGCGGAGTGGATTCCCATTCGCCCGGCCACCGACATGGCCTTCCTGCTCGGCGTGGCCTACGCCATGCTGGAGGCCGACGAGGCTGAGGGCCTCATTGACTGGGACTTCCTGAACCGCTGCACCGTGGGCTTCGATGCCGAGCATATGCCGTCCGATGCTAAACAGCAGACGAACTTCAAGGACTACGTGCAGGGCGCCTACGACAACACGCCGAAAACGCCGGAATGGGCCAGCGAAATCTGCGGTGCCTCGCCCGAGGCCATCCGCAATCTGGCCCGCGCTATGGGCAAGGATCACAAGGTGGGCTTCCTCGTGTCGACTGCCTCGGCCCGCATCAACAACACCGACAACCTGCCCCAGCTCGTCATGACCGTGGGCGCCATGGGCGGCCACATGGGCAAGTCGGGCCACATGACGGGTTCCACCATGCATGTGACTTCGGGTAATGGCGGGCCGGCTCTCATTAAGGCCGGCAAGGACGGCCTGCCCGAGATCAAGAACCCCGTGGATGACCACATCAATGGCAACGAGGTGTGGGATGCTGTCATCGATGGCACTTATACTTTCACGGGCACGAAGCACTACGACCCGGCCGAGAAGCGCGACATCGACATCCACGTCATCTACCACTCCAGCGGCAACAAGCTGCAGACCAACGTGGGTATGGCTCGCGCCATCGAGGCCCATCGCAAGGTGGACATGGTGGTGGCCCATGCCCAGTTCTTTACCTCGGCCGCCCGCTACGCCGACATCATCCTGCCCCTCACCACCGAGTGGGAGCGCTTCGACGGCCTGTTCGGCGGCACGCTCGGCCATAAGTCGAACCGCGAGATGATGGTGGCCTATCAGCAGATCATCGACCCCTTGTACGAGGCAAAGTCCGACCAGGACATTGCCTGCGAGCTAGCCGAGAAGCTGGGCATCGCGCGCGCTGATGTGTACCCCTTCGATGTGAAGCAGCAGTATTTCAATCAGCTGGCTTCCATGGAGGTGTGCGACGAGGACGGCAAAACCTATGTGCCGGCCGTGGGCATCACCCAGGAAGACATCGACGAGCTGGGCGTGGAAGGCGAGCCCCAGGAGGGCAAGCTGGCCTATCAGGAGCTCAAGCAGCTCGGCGTGTATCAGGTCAAGCGCACTCCCGACGACAACTACGGCTATATTGCTTTCAAGGACTTCGTGGAAGACCCCGAGGCTAATCCGCTGGAAACGCCCTCCGGTAAGCTGGAGATATACAGCCAGACGCTTGCGGACACGTTCTCGGCCATGGGTTGGGACACGGTGACCCCCATTCCCACCTATGTGAAGGTGACCAACGGCTACGAGGACGCCTCCGCGTCCGGGGCTGAGTATCCCCTGCAGGTGATGAACCCCCACTATCTGCGTCGTGCTCACTCGGTGTTCGACAATATCGGCTGGCTGCGCGAGGCGTGGACGAACCCGGTGTTCATCAGCACTGCCGACGCCGAGGCGGCCGGGGTGTCCGACGGCGACACGGTGCTCGTCTCGAGCCCCTACGGCCAGTGCGTGCGCAATGCCTGCGTGTATGCGGGCCTCATGCCCGGCGTGGTGGCCCTGCCTCACGGCGCGTGGGTGGCCGTGGACGAAGAGACTGGTATCGATGCGGCCGGCGCCGACAACTACCTGACGGGCCCCGCCCCCAACGGTCAGGGCGTGTCGGGCTACAATTCCGCGCTCTGCAAGATTGAGAAGTACACGGGCGAGGCTTTGGCTCCCGATGCCGAGCAGCCGCTTCGCATTGTCTGCAAGGATGGTGAGTAACCTATGGCCGACGTGAAAGAGAACAAGAACCCGCAGGGCTTCTATTTCAACCAGCAGGCTTGCATCGGCTGCCGTACGTGCCAGGTGGCCTGCAAAGACAAGAATGATCTCGAGGTAGGCTATCTGTTCCGCCGAGTGGAAAGCTTCGAAGTGGGAGAATTTCCCAAGCCCGCCACTTTTCACTACTCCGGTGCCTGCAACCACTGCCATACCCCGGCCTGCGCGGAAGTGTGCCCTGCCGGTGCTACCTATATCAATGAGGAAGACGGCACGGTGCAGCACGATGACGAGGCGTGCATCGGCTGCGGCTACTGCGTGAAGGCTTGTCCCTACGGCCACCCGGTGCTTATTGAGGAGCTCAACGTGGTGCATCGTTGTGATGGATGCATCGATCTCCGTGCGGCAGGGGAGAAGCCGGCTTGCGTGGCAGCTTGTCCCATGCGTGCTTTGGATTTTGGGCCCATTGAAGAGCTGCGGGCCGCTCATCCCGATGGCGTGAATGTGGTCTCGGTGCTGCCGGAGCCGACAACTGATCCTTCGGTGGTTATCGATGCCCGTCAATCGGCTCTTTCCGGCGAGCCGAAGCAGCTCGTTCTGTAGCCATCTTCCCGCTGAGCCGGGCCGTGCGACCCCCCTCCCGTCGCACGGCCCGGCTTTCCGCGCTACACTGGTCGAAGGTGGAAGGGGGCGCGCCGATGAAGCTGAAAACCAAATTTCTCTGCCTGATCGCCGTGCTGCTGGTGGTGTCGCTCGGTGCGAACCTGGTTTGGACTTCCGCAAACAAGCATGCCCAAATGGAAAACGAGTTGCGGGAGCAGGCGCGCGCTCTTGCTCAGCAAATGGATGCCGTCTGGGAATTCATGGTGGCCAATCAAGACCGCCTGGCCCAAGTGGCCTTCACGGAAGATGGCGTGTACCAAGGGCTTCACTGCGCCATTGCTGGTCGCATCATCGGTCAGTCTTTCACGATGCATTCCGATTACACGACGCGGTTCGTGAATTTCAATCCGCGCAATAAAGCAGGCGAGCCCGATGACTATGAGGCGGCCGCGCTCTCCGCGTTCCACGACGATGCAAGTCGTGCCGACTACTATGGCTTTACCGACTACGAGGGACGCCAGGTCTTTCGCTATGTGGCTCCCATGACCATAGAAGAGGCCTGCCTGCAGTGTCACGGCGAACCAGCCGGCGAGCTGGACGTCACTGGCGCTCCCAAGGAAGGCTGGAAGATGGGGGACGTGGGCGGTGCCATCAGCATCATCATGCCGCTTGACGTGTACCAGGCCAACGAGCGAGAGTCCGTCGCCCAAGACGTTTTATTCTTCGCCATCATGCTGGCGGTGTGTCTGGTGGCGGTGTATGTGGCGCTGACCTATTTGGTAACACGGCCTTTGGGTAAGATTCGCGCTGGCGTGGACGAAGTGTCCGAGGGCAATCTTGACGTGCGTCTCAGCTATAGCGAATCGTCCCAGGAGATGAGTTCGCTCACGACGGCCTTCAACGACATGGCCCACGAACTTGCTGATGTTTACGCAGGACTTGAAGACGAGGTGGCTGATCGGACGGCTCAGCTGCAGCAGGCTAACGAGGTGCTCGAGCAGCAGCGTCGCCAGCTGGAAGCGGTCAACGCTCAGCTGGTGGATGAGAACCAGTACAAGAGTGACTTCCTCTCTATGGTGAGCCATGAGTTGCGCACACCGCTCACTTCCATCGTGGCCTTTGCCGATCTGCTGAGCAAGCATCGCGCAGGAGCCGACGAGAACGAGGCTAAGGCCTTGGCGGGCATCGAGGCCAACTCCCAGGCGCTCATGCTGATGATCAACGACATTCTGGAGATGAGCCGTCTTGATGCCGGCCGCGTGAAACTGAGCCTTGAGGTGGTAGACATCGGCGATGTGGTGGGTATCGTGCGCGCCACGGTAGGGCCCCTGGCGGCTAAGGAGCATTTGGAGTTCACAAGTGAGGTTGCTCCGGACGTGCCGCTCGTGCGAGGCGATTTCGACAAGCTCGTCCACGTGCTGCAGAATCTGTGCGGCAATGCGGTGAAATTTACGCCTGACGGAGGCGCAGTGCATCTTAAAGCCGCTTTCCATCCTGCCAGTTCGAAAGGCATTCCCGATGAGGTATGGCTTACGGTGGCTGATAGCGGCATCGGCATAGATGCCGCAGATCAGGAACGTATCTTCGAGAAGTTCGTGCAGGTGGATTCCTCATCCACCCGGCGCTACAACGGTACGGGATTGGGACTCGCCATCGTGCGCGAGTACGCCGAGATGCACGGGGGCTCTGTGAGCGTGGAAAGCGAGCTGGGCCAGGGAGCTTCCTTTGTCGTGCGCATCCCTGTGTCTGGCCCGGTTTCGCGAGAAGCGGCAGAGAAGGACGAGAAATCTGATAGCGGGCCTAGTAGCGAAGACCTCCCGAAGGGGGAACAATCATGAATCGACCCATCAAAGTGATGCTTATCGACGACGATCCGGGCATTCACGAAAGTCTTCGAGCCGTCGTAGAAGAAGCGGGCTACGAGTTCTGCGGGGCTCTTGGCGGGCGAGAGGGGCTTCGGCTGTTGGATGATGAGCGCCCCGACCTGTTGCTTCTCGATGTGATGATGCCCGGCATGAATGGCTTCGATGTCTGCCAACAAATGCGCGAGGAAGGACGTCGTATTCCCGTTATCTTTCTCACGGCGAAAAATGACATCGTAGACAAAAGCACGGGCTTCAAGGCCGGTGCCGATGACTACGTGACCAAGCCCTTCATCGCCGACGAGCTGTTACTGCGCATCGACGCCCACGTGCGGCGTCATCGCGGCGACATCGAACATGCGCGCAAAAATTCAACCGATGTCAGTGAGCTGGTGCGCCGCGAACCGTGCCGCATCGGGGATTTGGAAGTGTTCTTCGATCGCTACGAAGTGCATCTGCATGGCGAAGCAGTTCCCCTAACGGCCAAGGAATTCGAAATACTTGCGCTTTTGGCCGAAAGTCCCGGAGAGGTGTTCACGCGTCGGCGCATCTACGAGCATCTGTGGGGCGAGGTGGCCGAGGTGGACGAGAACTCCATTACGGTCTTCATGCGCAAGATTCGCGAGAAGATCGAGGATAATCCCAGCGAGCCCCGTTACCTGCTCACCGTCTGGCGTGTCGGCTATAAGCTGGCCGCAGAATAGAGGATCGTGGAGAGAGGGCGTCATCGCACTCCGAGTAGTTAACTTACTTAAGTTAAAGGCTAAGTTTGCCCATTTGCAATTTTTCCAATGTCGCCTTCGCTTGCGGGCAAGATTTTCGAGTTGTTAGACGTCTTATGTTGCGCGATGTTCGATTTCGGCTTGGTTTGCGGGGTTTTGCGCCGAAAAGAGCCGGAAATCGTCGGTTGGGCTTCAAGTTGAGATTCCCCGAAGTCTAACAACTCGAAAAAAGCGTCCGAAAACGAGCGCTAGATTTGCCTGGGGCAAGTTGTAGTCGGCATGCCACCTCGCCTTGCGCAGAGTTGTAGTCGGCATGCCCTCTCGCCTCGCGCAGAAGGGCCCCCGTCGATTAGATGGGCGATAAAGTCATCTTTTCAGCCATCACCTCGCCTTTTCCCTGCGCGATTGTCGTGATTCACGAGTGCGAGTTGTTGCCAGTTTGTTAGAATGAGGCATACTCGCAATAAATGTGCACGAAGGAGAGATGCGCGCCCATGGAAATGACGAAAGAGCAGCTTGAGCTTATCACCAATCAGCTGGCCACCATTAAGGAGCGGTCGCCGTTCTACGCGAAGAAGTTCGAGGGAATCGATGTGACGGACGTGCGCACCCAGGCCGACTTCGAAAAGCTGCCCTTCTCCGAGAAGGACGACCTGCGCGCGGTGTACCCGCTGGGGCTGCAGGCGGTGCCCGACGAGGAAGTCGTGCGCATCCACAGTTCCTCGGGCACCACGGGCACGCCGGTCATCATCCCCTACACCCAGCAGGACGTCATCGACTGGGCCATGCAGTTCGCCCGCTGCTACGAGATGGCGGGCATCACCCCGCTCGACCGCATCCAAATCACCCCGGGCTACGGCCTGTGGACGGCCGGCATCGGCTTTCAGTTGGGCGCCGAGCGCCTGGGCGCCATGGCCATTCCCATGGGGCCGGGCAACACCGAAAAGCAGCTGAAGATGATGCAGGATCTGAAGTCCACGGTCATCTGCGCCACCAGCTCCTACGCGCTGCTGCTCGCCGAGGAGATCACCAAGCGCAACCTGCGCGACAAAATTCATCTGAAGAAGGGCGTTATCGGCTCCGAGCGCTGGGGCGAGAAGATGCGCAACCGCATTCAGGACGAGTTGGGCATCGAGATTTACGACATTTACGGCCTCACCGAGGTGTACGGCCCGGGCATCGGCATTTCCTGCGACGCTCACGACGGCATGCACATCTGGGACGACTTTGTCTACATCGAGATCGTCGATCCCGAAACCGGCGAGGTGCTGCCCGACGGCCAGGAGGGCGAGCTCGTGCTCACCACGCTGCGCAAGCAGGGCGCGCCGCTCATCCGCTACCGCACCCACGACCTCACGCGCATCGTGCCCGGCACCTGCGCCTGCGGCAGCCGCCATCCGCGCATCGCCACGCTCACCGGGCGCACCGACGATATGTTCAAGGTGAAGGGCTGCAACATGTTCCCGGCCCAGGTGGAGGAGGTCATCAAGGCCACCGACGGCACCAGCTCCGAATACCAGGTGATGATCGAGGCCGTCGATGGCCACGACGTGCTCACCGTGCTGTTCGAAACGCCGCTCGAGGGCGAGGCGCTGGCGCGCTGCGAGGAGGAGCTCGCGCTCATCTTCAAGGCGAAGCTCGGCTGCACGCCGGAGGCGAAGGGCGTGCCCATGGGCGAGCTGCCGCGTTCCGAAAAGAAGACCAAGCGCATCTTCGACAGCCGCTACTAAGCGCGCCGCATTCGAAAGGGGGCGAGAGCCATCATTACGAGCTTGAGTGAGAAGCAGACGATCCTCATCGTTGATGACTCGATGCTGAATCGCGCATTGCTTGCCGACATGATCGGCGATGCCTACCGCATCATCGAGGCGGAGGACGGCAAGCAGGCCGTGGCGGCGTTGCAGAAAGAGGGCGCGGGCATATCGCTCGTGCTGCTCGACTACGTCATGCCGCAGATGAACGGCTTCGACGTGCTGGAGGTCATGAACAAAAACGGCTGGATCAAGGACATCCCGGTCATCATGGTGTCCGCCGAGTCCGACGCCGCCTATATCGAACGCGCCTACGAGCTGGGCGTGACCGACTTCATCAACCGCCCCTACGACGTGAACATCGTCCGCCGCCGCGTCATGAACACGCTCATGCTGTACCAGAAGCAGCGCACGCTCATGGGCATGGTGGCCGACCAGGTGTACGAGCGCGAGAAGTCCAACAACCTCATGGTGTACATCTTGTCGCACATCGTGGAGTTCCGCAACGGCGAAAGCGGCATGCACGTGCTGAATGTGCAGGCCATGACCGAGATGATCTTGACGCAGCTCATGCGCCTGACCGATCAGTACCCGCTGACCACCGAGGACATCTCGCTCATCACGATGGCCTCCAGTCTGCACGACATCGGCAAGATCGCCATCCCCGAGGAGATCCTGAACAAGCCGGGCCGTTTCACCGACGAAGAGTTCGCCATCATGAAGACCCACTCCGCCGTGGGCTCCGATATGCTGGACGACCTGGAGCTGTACAAGGACGAGAAGCTGGTGAAGGTCGCGCGGGACATCTGCCGCTGGCACCATGAGCGCTGGGACGGCCGGGGGTACCCCGATGGCCTCGTGGGCGACGACATTCCCATATCGGCCCAGGTAGTTGCCCTGGCCGATGTGTACGACGCCCTTACGAGCCGCCGCGTTTACAAGCCGCCGTTCAGCCACGAAGAGGCCCTGCGCATGATTCGCGAAGGGGAGTGTGGCGCGTTCAATCCTCTTATTCTGGAATGCCTGACGGCAGTGGCGGGCGATTTGGAGAAGCGCCTGAACCACGGCATCACGGGCCGCGAGATTTCGATTGACTCGCTGCATTTGTCCGAGGCGACGCTGGATAACGGCGACGCCGAGGCCTCGAGCCGCACTCTCGAGCTGCTCGACTACGAGCGCATGAAATACCACTTCTTCGCTTCCATGAGCAATGAGGTGCAGTTCGAGTTCACCGAAGAGCCGCCGATGATCGTGCTGTCCGACTGGAGCGACCACAAGCTCGATCTGCCCGAAATCATCATGGATCCCTACAACGACGAGGCCTTCTGCGCGACGTTCGGCAAGGAGAACCTGGAGAAGCTCAGCCGTCTTCTGCGCGCCACCACCATTGATGATCCGGTGATCGATATGGAGATGGAAGCCACCGTGGGCGACGAGCTGCGTTGGTTCCATGTTCTGGCCCGCGCGCTGTGGTCGGGGCCGTCCGATCCGGTTTACCTGGGCTCTATCGGCAAACTCGTTGATATCGACGATCGCCAGGCCGAGCTGATCGACCTGCAGTTCAAGGCCTATCACGACCCGCTGACGGAAGTGGTCAACGGCGCCTTCGCTCGCAAGGTCATCGCCGAGCGCTTGGGCTCGGGGGAGGCGTGCGACCGTCATCGCGACCGCCATGTGCTGGCGCTGTGCGACCTGGATTTCTTCAAGCAGGCCAACGACACCTACGGCCACCAGTTTGGCGATCGCGTGCTGAAGCACTTCGCGGAGCGTCTGCAGGAAAGCGTGCGCGGCGAGGATGTCGTGGCCCGTGTGGGGGGCGATGAGTTCCTCTTGTGCATGGAATGCCCCGTCGATCCGCGTCCGCTGATCGACCGCATCCATCGGTCGCTCGAGGGCGACTTCGAGGGCTTCCCGCTGTCGGTTTCCATGGGCGTGGCCATTGCCGGCAGCGATGTGCGCGACTACGATGAGCTGTTCCGCCGGGCCGATGTGGCGCTATACCACAAGAAGCGCGGCGGCCGCAGCGGGTACGTGTTTTACAGCGATTTAGACGAAGAAGAGCGAGATTTGTTGCTTGAAGGGGCGCATACGGCGCTCTCGGGCATCGACAGAGACGAATCCGACCAGTAGACTGTCACCCAAGGGATAAAAGGAGACTGAGATGTCGTTGGAGATTGCTTACGCTGCCATGGGCGGCGATTTGGAAACCGTGCGCGGACGCTTGCTTACCGACGAGCGCATCGAGAAGTTCGCGAAGATCTTCCTTCAGGACACCTCCATGCAGACGCTGGAGAGCGCCCTGGAGGCGGGGGATCTGCCAGAGGCCTATCGCGGCGCGCACACGCTGAAGGGCGTGAGCCGCGACTTGGGCTTCACGCCCCTGTTCGAGGCCGCCGCCGCGCTGTCCGACGCGCTGCGCCTCGATGACGCCGGCGTGCCGGCCAACATGGAAGCGGTTCCCGAGCTCATGCCGGCCGTGCGCGATGCCTACGCCACGGTCGTCGACGCCATCGCTATCATTTAACAAAGGAACACAGCGAATGACTGAAACAGACAACAAAACGAGATACGGCCGCATAGCCTCGATTCTTATCGCGCTGGCCATAGTCATCGCCGCCTTCGCGTTGTTCACGACGATGAACAACGAGCGCATCTCCGAGCAGAACACCAAGTACCTTCAGGGCTCCACCGAGCAATCGGCGCGGCGCATCAGCGAGTGGATGGCCGACTCGCAGACCGAGATCAAGCTTTTGTCCTCGATGTACGCGAGCACGCTTTCGGGCGTTGACGAAATCAGCGCTGCCGGCATCGAGCAGTTGGCGAACTACACGAAGTTCGATTACACCACGATCTCGCTGGAAGACGGCCGAACCATCGACAACACGGGCCAGGAGGCCGATGCCGCCGATCGCGAGTACTTCATGCAGGGCATGGAGGGTGAATCGGGCATCTGTGCCGTCGACAACTCGCTGTTCTACAACGATCTCTCGGTCATCTTCTACACGCCGCTGTACTTCGACGGCGAAGTGGTCGGCGTCATTTGCGGTGCCTATCGCGAGGACTCCATGGAGAAGTTCCTGCGCACCTATATCTTCGGCGAGCAGACCAACACCTACTTGCTCGAGCGCGACGGCGATGTGATGGCGCACTCGTCCACCACCTACAGCAGTGGCGTGAAGAGTGCCGTCGACCTCTACTTCGAGGAGGGCTCGTCGGGCAATATCTCCCGCGACGATTTGGAATCGTCGCTGCAAAATGGCGTGTCGGTCACCTTCAACTACAAGGGCGAATCGGGGTCGGGCACCGCTTACGTGATGCCGATCGAGAACTACGACTGGCTGATCATGCGCACCTTCCCCAGCTCTATCACCGACGGCATGCAGAGCCGGGCGAATGCGGCGGGACTTGTGCTGGTCGGCTTGGTCGGAGGCGCCTTGGCCCTGGTGGCGGGCGTTTTGCTCGTGCAGACCATGCGCCAGCGCCGCAAGCTCTTAAGCGAGAGCGAGCACGTGACGAGCATCGTGAACTCGTCGCTGGTGCTGTTCAACCGTTTCGCGGTCATCGATCTGGCCAACAACACCTACGAATACTTGAAGGACGAGGGCATCAAGGACGATTTGCCCCGCAACGGCGAGTACCACATGTTCCGCTACTATTGGCAGACCCGCTTCTGCGATGACGACGAGGCGGAGCGCATGAAGGAGGAGCTGAAGCCGGAGGCCATCCGCGAGCGGCTCACCGAGGACGTGCCCTACCTGCACTTCGAGTATCGCCTGCGGGATCAGGAAACCGGCGAGGTTCGCTGGAGCCAGGCCTCCATGCTGCCGCTGCAGCGCGATGGAAGCGGCGTGGTGACGAGCGTGCTTTTGTCGGTGCAGGACGTCACCGACGTGAAGGAGCGCGAGATCGCGAACCGCAACGCCCTGGAGGACGCCTTCCGCGAGGCCGAGCGCGCCAGCCGCGCGAAGACCGACTTCCTGAATTCCATGAGCCACGACATTCGCACCCCCATGAACTCCATCATGGGGCTGACGGCCATCGCGTCGATGTATCTGGACGATCCGGAGCGCGTGAAGGACTGCCTCACTAAGATCACCACCTCGAGCCGCCATTTGCTCGGGCTCATCAACGAGGTGCTCGACATGGCGAAGATCGAGAGCGGGAATTTGGGCCTGTCGGAGGAGGACTTCGATCTGCCCGAGACGGTGGAAAGCCTCATGTCCATCATGACGCCCCAGATCAACGACAAGAAGCTGAACCTGAAGGTGGAAATCGCCGACATCCAGCACGAGCACGTGGTGGGCGACCCCATGCGCCTGCAACAGGTGTTCGTGAACATCATGGGCAACTCGGTGAAGTTCACGCCCGAGGGCGGCACGGTGAGCCTGCGCATCAAAGAGCTGCCGAGCCGCGTGAAGGGGTCGGGCTGCTACGAGTTCACCTTCTCCGACACCGGCTGCGGCATGTCCGAGGAGTTCGTTCAGAAGGTGTTCGAGCCGTTCACGCGCGCCAACGATTCGCGCGTGACCAAGGTGGAGGGCACCGGTTTGGGCATGTCCATCGTGCGTTCGGTGGTGAACCTCATGAACGGCACCATCGATGTGAAGAGCAAGCTCGGCGAGGGCACTACCTTCACCGTGACGGTGTATATGAAGCTGCGCGACGGCGACGATCAGGATCTGACGCCTTTGGAGGGCTTGCGGGTGCTGGTGGCCGACGACGAGCAGACCGCCGCCGAAAGCGCGTGCGAGGTGCTGAAATCCATCGGGATGGAGCCCGACTACGTGTTGTCCGGCGATGATGCCGTCGATGCGGTGCGCCGTTCGGTCGAGAACGATCGCAGCTACGTGGCGGTCATCCTGGATTGGAAGATGCCGGGCAAAAGCGGCATCGAGGCGGCGCGTGAGATTCGCGAGATCGTCTCCGACGACATGCCCATCATCATTCTGTCGGCTTACGACTGGACGGCCGTGGAGCAGGAGGCGCGCTCGGTAGGCGTGGACGCCTTCATCGCCAAGCCGCTGTTCAAGAGCCGTCTCGTGCATGTGATGAAGGGCCTGCTCGCCTCTGACGAGGAAGAGGGCGAGCCGGCCAGCGAGTACGAGGTGCTGCAGCAGAGCGACTTCAGCGGGCACCGCGTGCTGCTGACCGAGGACAACTCCATCGCCGCCGCCATCGCCATGGACATCATGGGCATGACGGGGCTTGAGGTCGATCATGCCGAGAATGGCCGCATTGCCGTGGAGAAGCTGCTCGATGCCGAGCCGGGCCACTATGACCTGGTGTTCATGGACATCCAGATGCCGGTGATGAACGGCTACGAGGCCGCCAAGGCCATCCGCGCGACCGCGGAAGGCCAGGGCCCGGACGGCGAGGCCATCGACGCCCGAGCCGACTTGGGCGAGATTCCCATCGTGGCCCTGACCGCCGACGCCTTCGCCGACGATGTGGCCCGGGCCCGGGCGGCGGGCATGAACGCCCATATGTCCAAGCCCATGGAGATCGAGCTTCTGGTGAAGACTCTGAAGGAGTGGCTGTAGCCTCTTGGCGCGTAGGCTGACATACCGCCGCGCGGCGACCGCTTTTGCCGCGGCCCTGATGCTTGTGTGCGCGGCCCTGCTGACGGCCTGCGGCGGCTCGTCGGGGGGTTCAGGAGGTTCGGGAGGTTCCGGCGCTCCTGGGGGCTCGGGCGACGGCGGCGGCGAGAGCACCACGTCGGGGCCGGCCTACACCATGCCCGGCTCGGTGGCCCTGGTCACCTTCAACGAAGGCGCCGCCCAAACCGGCAACGAGTGCGCTATCGACACCTCGCAATTGTCCCAGGGCGTCGTGGGCGCCTCGGCGCGAAGCGATGCGCGTCTGAAGTTCCAGGTGGTCAAAGGCGAGATGAGCTACAACTACGACCTGCCCGGCGACGGCACGCCCATCATCGTGCCCATCAACATGGGCGATGGCCCCTACACTTTCCGCGTCATGCAGAACACCTCGGGCAACAACTACGTGGAGCTGTTCAGCGTCATCGACAACGTGAACCTCTCCAGCGAGACGGCGCCCTACCTCGTGCCGAACGTGTTCGTGAACTACAACGAGTCCTCCGCCGTGGTGGCCAAGGCGCGCGAGCTGGCCCAGGGCGCCGCCAACCAGGGGGACGTGGTGCGCAACATCTACCAGTGGGTGGTGGACAACATCACCTACGACCACGACAAAGCCGCCCAGCTGGCCTCGGCCACGGGCTATGTGCCCGATCCGGACGCCACCTTGGCCGCGGGCACGGGCATCTGCTTCGACTACGCTTCTCTGGGCGCGGCCATGCTGCGCAGTTTGGGCATTCCGTGCCAAGTGATTACCGGCTACGTTTCTCCTGATGATGTGTACCATGCGTGGAACATGGTATATATTGACGGAGAATGGATAAGCGTCGAGATCAGCATTAAGCCGAACAGCTGGACGCGCGTAGATTTGACCTTTGCCGCCAGTGGCGCCGCAAGCACCATCGGCGACGGCACGAGCTATACCGATCGTTACACCTACTAGAAGAAGGGCAGGGGACGCCATGGCCAAACCAAAACTCGATAGCGCAGGCATCAGCCTCTTCTGCGAGAGCGTTGCCATGATGCTGGCGGCGGGCATCCAGACCGACGAGGCCGTGGGAATGCTCTCCGAGGACATTGGAGATGTGGCTCTGCAGGCGACCTGCGAGAGCGTTTACGGGCGCCTGTGCGCTGGGGATACGTTGGCGGTCGCCATGAAGGCGTCCGGCGCCTTCCCCCGCTACGCCGTGGACATGGTGGGCGTGGGCGAGGCCTCGGGCCGCCTGGAGGAAGTGCTGCGCTCCCTCGGCGTCTACTACGACGAGGAGGACCGCCTTTTTGCGAAGATCCGCTCGTCGGTGGGCTATCCGGCGGCGCTGCTGTGCATCATGAGCATCATCTTGGCCTTCACGGTTATCATCATTCTGCCGGTGTTCGAGGACGTGTACGTTTCCATGGCCGGCTCGCTCACCGACGGCTCCTCGGGGGCCGTGGGCGTGTCGGTGGCTATCGGTTGGGTGGCGCTGGGCATCACGCTCATCTGCGCCATTGTGGCCGTGGGCGCTGCCATCGCCTGCCGCTCGGAAGCGGGGCGCATCGCGGTGATGCACCTTATGGAGAAGTTCCCGGCCACCCGTCCCGCCATGGAGCAGCTGGCCGTGTCCCGGTTCGCCTCGGCGCTGGCCGCCTACACCGCCTCGGGTATCAACACCGACGAGGCCATGCGGCGCGCCATCGAGGTGGTGGAGCACGAGGGACTTAAGGCGAAGGCCACGGCCGCCTACGGGCTGATGATTGACGCGGAAAGCCCGCGCTCGCTCGCCCAGGCCATCAGCGAGGCCGAGGTGTTCGAGCAGATTCACGCGCGCCTGCTCACCATCGGCACGCGCTCCGGCTCGCTGGACGCGGCGCTCGATCGCCTGTCGGCCAACTTCTTCGACGACGCCATTCTGCAGATTGACGCGGCCATCGACAACATCGAGCCGGCTTTGGCCGCCTTCCTCACCATTGCCGTGGGGGCCACGCTCATCTCGGTCATGCTGCCGCTGATCGGCATCATGGGTTCGATCGGCTAGTCATCATGATTCACGGTAAGACAGCCCAAATGCAGCAGCGGCGCACCCGGCGGGTGGTTGCCGTCATCGCGGCCGTGGTGCTGGCCGTGCTGCTGTGGTTTGCCTGGGATATGACGAGCGCCCAGACCGAGGCCCAATCGGCGGCTTCGGTGCGCACGGCGGTGCTGGACGCGGCTATGCAGTGCGCGGCGGTGGAAGGGGCCTATCCGGCGCGCCTCAGCTATTTGGAAGAGCACTACGGACTCATTGTGAACCACCAGGACTATGCGGTCACCTATGAGGCCTTCGCCTCCAACGTGCCGCCCAGTGTGGTGGTGGTGCCGCGATGACCGAGAAGCTGAAAGGGGCGACCCGGCTCGCCTCGTCGAGCAAAACCTACGGGGCCGGCGGTGTACGTCGTCAGCGCGAGCGCGATTTCGGTCGCGTGTTCACAGGGCTTCTGTTCGCGCTGTTCGTGGCGACGCTGCTGATGGCCATCCTGGCCGGCACCGACGTGTACCGCGGGCTGAACCGCGAGGGAGACGCGGCCGACAACCAGCGGCTCTCGCTCACGCTGCTCGCCAACGATGTGCGGGCCAACGACCAGATTGATGCGGTGGCCTGCGCTTGGGTGACCGAAGAGGGAGTCGACATGGTCGTCGCCCAAGGCCGCGAGGAGCTGGGGCTGCCCGAAGCAGCCGGCGCCAGCGACACGCGTTGCCTTTTGGACGGCCCGGCCCTGGTGCTGCGCGAGACGCTGCCCTCCGGGGTGTACGAAACGCGCCTGTACCGCTACGACGGCGTCATCATGGAGGAGTACGCCCTGGCCGATGCCCCCTACGACCCGTCGAAGGCCACGGCCATCGTGAGGTCGTCCGTCTTCGACTTCTCCTACGGGGGAGGATTGCTGACCATCGTCACCGATGCCGGACAGACGTCGGTGGCTCTGCGCGCGGCGGGAGGTGATGCGTGATGGCCGGAGGATCTGAGAGCCGTCGCTCCATGGCGTCCGCTTCTGTGGCCGCCCATAGGGCCGAGGCGAATGTCGCCGACGCCCGCCTGGCCCGTTACAACGACCGCATCGGACGCGTACGCAAGGAGCGGGCCGTGTGGCCCGGCGCCGCCTTCATCGTGGAGGCGCTGCTTCTGCTCGTGTTTCTGACGGGCTCGCTGGCGGTGCTCATGAACCTGAACGCCGAGGCCGATCGCATAGGTCGCGAGAGCGCCGATCTGATGGACGGGCTCGTGCTGGCCTCGAATGTGGCCGAGGAGTTCGCTGCTGATCCGATTGCCTTCAAGGAAGCCTACGAGGCCGACCCCATGGCCGATCGCTGGTTGTCGCAGCCGGCGCACGAGGTAGAGAACGGCTCCGACCTCTTGTCCGCCGAGTGCACGTTTCGCACCGAGGACACCGACGCCGGGACGATGCATTACCTGACCATAGAAGTGTGGAAGGTGCGCGTCCTTAACGACTCGGCCAAGGCGGCCGAGGAGGGCATCGGGTTTGAGCCTGGTGGCCTTTGCCTCCAGGGCAACGAGGGGGAGCCTGTGTACACGTTGGAGACATCGCGCTATGTGCCCGCAGGGGAGGTGGTGTCCCATGGCTAAGCCCCACGGTTCGGTGCGCATCGGTCCTATCAGCCTGTTCACCCTCATCATCGTGCTGTGCCTGGCCGTGCTCACGGTGCTTTCCGTCACGACATCGCTGGCGGAGCTTTCCACCACCGAGCGCCAAGCGGCCACCACTACTGAAACCTACCAGTTGGAATCCGTCGGCCAGCAGTTCGTCGCCGACGTGGACGCCGCGTTGGCTGAAGGCACATTGGAGGACGTTCTGCAGCGCTACAGCGATTCGACTGTCCGCGACGGCGAGCTCATCTCGGCTACGTTCTCAATGGAAAGCGGTCGCACGCTGGCCATCGTGCTGCGGATTCAAAACAATACCTACACCATTGAGCAATGGAAAGTCACAACGGAATGGACCGACGACGGCACAGGCGAGAACCTGTGGCTCGGCTAGACAGATAAGGAGAGCTTCTATGGAACTGAAGGCACTGCTGCAGGAAATGATCGACAAGAAGGCCTCGGATGTCTTCATCGTCGCGGGCCTGCCGCTGACCTACACCGCCGACGGCCGTCAGGTGCGCATGGACATGGCGCCGCTCATGCCCGCCGATACTAAGGAGCTGGTGGACGCCATCTACGAGCTGTCCGGCCGCGACGAGCAGATCTTCATGGACGGCCACAACCATGACGACGACTTCTCCTTCGCCGTGCCGGGCATGGGGCGCTTCCGCGTGAATGTGTTCCGCCAGCGCGGGTCTTTGGGCGCCGTCATCCGCGTGATCCCCTTCACGCTGCCCAACCCCGCCGACTACCACATCCCCGACGACGTCATGGCCTGCGCCGACTTCCAGAAGGGCCTCGTGCTGGTCACCGGCCCTGCAGGCGCCGGCAAGTCCACGACGCTTGCCTGCATCATCGACAAGCTGAACAAGGCGCGCACGGGGCACATCATCACCATGGAAGACCCCATCGAGTACGTGCATCGCCACGAGGGCTGCATCGTCACCCAGCGCGAGATTCCCTCCGATGTCGCCACCTACGCCGAGGCGCTGCGTAGCGCGATGCGCGAGGCGCCGGACGTCATCTTGCTCGGCGAGATGCGCGACCAGGAGACCATCGGTACGGCCATGACCGCCGCCGAGATGGCCCAGCTTCTGTTCTCCACGCTGCACACCACCGGGGCCTCTTCCACGGTGGATCGCATCATCGACGCCTTCCCGGCCAACCAGCAGCGTCAGATTCGCATGCAGCTGTCGCTCGTGCTGCAGGCCGTAGTGAGCCAGCAGCTCGTGCCCACAGTGGATGGTGGCATCGTGCCGGTCTTCGAGATCATGACCGCCACGCCGGCTATCCGCAACCTCATCCGCGAGGAGAAGACCCACCAGATCGACTCGGTCATCGCCTCGTCGTCCGGCGCCGGCATGCGCACCATGGACCAAAGCCTGCATCGCCTGGTGAAGGAGGGCACGATCTCCAAGGAAGTGGCCTTGCAGCACGCCATCCACCAGGAAGCCCTGAAGAAGCGCTTCGAAACAGAAGGGATGTAGCGTTCCGTTCGCCCTTCGGGACGAACGGAACGGCCGACGCTGCGGTTCCGACTGGCACCTGCCCTTGCCATTCAGCGCTTTCCCTCACGGCCCGAAGGCCGCTCGGCCGCGCTTCAAGGCAATTGCAGGCACCAGTCGAAACCTCGCTGACATTACGAACGACCAGTGTGATAAGGAGTAGGCATTAATGGGTAAATATGATTGGAGAGTGGGTAAAGAGTACCGCGAGATTCGCTATGAGTTGTGCGATGGGGTGGCGAAGATCTCCATTAATCGGCCCGAGCGGCGCAACGCGTTCACGCCGCTGACGGTGATGGAGATGTACGACGCCTTCAGCGAGGCGCGCGACGATGCCTCCGTGGGCGTTATTTTGCTGACCGGCGTGAACCACGGCGGCCGCCATGAGGACGAGGCGTTCTGCTCCGGCGGCGACCAGAAAAAGCGCGGCAACGGCGGATATGTGGGCGAGGACAACATCCCACGCCTGAACGTGCTCGATCTGCAGCGACTCATTCGCGTGGTGCCCAAGCCCGTCATCGCCATGGTGAACGGCTATGCCATCGGCGGGGGGCATGTGCTCTCCATTCTGTGCGACCTCACCATTGCGGCCGACACGGCGAAGTTTGGTCAGACCGGGCCTAAGGTGGGCTCTTTCGACGCCGGCTACGGCGCGGGGTATCTGGCCGCCATCGTGGGCCAGAAGAAGGCCCGTGAGATCTGGTACCTCTGCCGCCAGTACACGGCCGACGAGGCGTTGGAAATGGGCCTCGTGAACAAGGTCGTGCCCTTCGACGATTTGGAAGACGAGTGCATGGCCTGGGCCGCCGAGATGATGCACTTTTCCCCCACGGCCCTGCGCTTCATGAAGGCGTCGTTCAACGCCGCCACCGACGGGCTTGCGGGCCTGCAGCAGCTGGCCGGCGACGCCACGCTTCTGTACTACACCACCGACGAGGCCAAGGAGGGCCGCGACGCCTTCAAGGAGAAGCGCGCTCCCGACTTCACCCAGTTCCCGAAATTTCCGTAGGATGCTTCGCCCCCTGCCGCAGCCGGCGGGGGCTTCCTGTGTCCTGTTCAGCTTATCGCGCCCAAGGAGTTCCACGAGCCGTTCATGATCGATATTTTCGAAAGCACCGCGCAGCTGCGTCCGGAAGCCGTGTTCTTCACGGCGGTCGATCGGCGCGGTAACGAGACGGCCTACACCTATCGCCAGGCGAGGCTTATCGCCTCTCAGCTTGCGCGACGGCTGCGGGATAAGGGCGTCTTCCCAGGCGATGTGGTGGCGGTGGATTTGCCCAACGACCCCATGTACGTGTTCCTCGCCTTGGCGGCGGCCTACGGAGGGTTCGCCCTGGTGGCACTGAACCATCGGCTGACCGATGCCGAGAAGCTCACGCGCGTGCTGGAGCTGGAGCGGGCGGGATTGCGCGTGGCCTACACGGTGGATGCGGCCGGCGAGCCCAAGCTCTTCGAGGCGGTGTGCAACTCGCTTCTGCGCAACGAGCGGGCGGGACGGGTGGACGACTCCCTCGGCGGCTCAGTCGAGGACGCCATCCACTTCGCCGAACGAGCCGCCCATGTCTTCGATTCCAGCCATCGGGCCCTCATTATGTTCACCTCCGGCACGACGGGCAAGCCCAAGGCCGCCGAGCTCACCTGGGGCAACCTCGTGGAGGCGTCGAAGGCATCGAACCGGGTGCTTTCCGGGCGCGTCCGGGGGCGCGGTCTGTGGCAGGCGGTGCTGCCGTTTTTCCACGTGGGCGGCTTCCAAGTGCTCGTGCGCAGCGTCTGCAGCCGCTGGCCCTTGCGCATCTACGAGCGCTTCGACGCGGCGGCGGTGCTGCGTGATGCCGAGGTGATGCACGCCACCCACATCTCGGTGGTGGACAAGATGCTGCAGGATATGCTGAATGCGCGGCCAAACGCGCTTTCCCAGTACGAGTGCGTGCTGCTCGGAGGCGGCCCGCTGAACGCGAAGACTGTGGCCCGGGCCCTGGAGGCCGAGGCGCGCGTGTATGCCAGCTATGGCATGACCGAGACGTCGAGCCAAGTGGCGAACATGCTGATCACACCCCAGTTCACGGGAGGTATGCGGCTTCTGCCAGGTTATTCGGCCCGCATTGTGGAGCCGGATGCTGAGGGTTTCGGGCGCCTCGCCCTGCGCGGCCCAGGGGTGTTCGGCGGCTACGCCAACGCCCGGGCGGCCTTCACCGTGGACGGCTTCTTCCTCACGGGCGATACGGCGGCACTTCACGACGGCTGCCTTTATGTGCGCGAGCGCACCGGCGACATGTTCATCTCCGGCGGCGAGAACGTGTACCCGGCGGAAATCGTCGACGCTCTCGTGCGCGTTCCCGGCGTGGCCGATGCCTATGTGTTCGGGCTACCCGACGCCCGCTGGGGTCGTCGTCCGGCGGCCGTGGTGGAGCTGACCCCCGATGCACCGCTCATCAGCACCCGGGCCTTGCGGGAGGCGCTTTCCCAGCGGCTGTCGAAGCTTTACGTTCCCGAGCAAATATCCATTGTGGACGAGCTGCCGCGGTCGGGCATCGGCAAGATCGACCGCGCCGCTTGCGAGGCGCTGTTCAGCGAGAACATCGACATCCGGCGCGTGGTGCTTCACCACGGGCGCCTGCCGTTTTCCAAGCCTTTCAAAACGCCGAAGGAGACGCTGACCTACCGAGATACGGTCATTGTCGAGGTGATCGACCGCAAGGGCCGCGTAGGATTAGGGGAGTGCACGGCCTTCGACACCGATTGGTATCTGCCCGAGACCCTCGGTGACGATCTACGTGTGCTGCGCGAGACGCTGGCGCCCCGGGTCATCGCCGGCACCTATCTGCATCCGCGCGAAGTGGCGGCCGACCTGTTCTCGCTGGAAGGCGCGGAGGCGTTCCCCATGGCGGTGAGCGCTTTGGAGATGGCTTGCTGGGACTTGTACGGCAAGGTCACGGAAAAGCCCCTCTGGAAACTGCTCGGCGAGGAGTTCGACCGCATGACCCGCGTCGCGACAGCTTTCGAGGGGGAGGATGTTGCGGTGGGCTCGGCGTGCCCCGGGGATCGGCGCGGGGCGACGCGCAAGGTGTACAGCGGCGCGGTGGTGGGCCTGGGCACGCCCGCCCAAACGGTGGCCGAAGTGCGCGAGTGCGTGGACGCGGGCTACCAGCGCATTAAGTTGAAGGTGGCTCCCGGTCGGGGGCTTCCGGCGGTACGCGCGGTGCGTCGGGCGTTCCCGCATCTGCTTATCACCCTGGACGCGAACCAGAGCTTCGGCCTGCACAACCTGGCCGAGCTGCGCTCCTACGACGAGCTGGATATCGGCTGGATCGAAGAGCCACTGAACCTGGCCGCCGCCGGGGGCGAGCGGGCTTTGCGAGACCCTTTCACCCGACTCGCGTCGTTCCAGCATACGCTGGCCATGCCCATCTGCGTGGACGAATCCTTCGTGAACGCCGAAGAGGCCGCCGGCTTGTTCGAGCATCCCGAGTTGCGCTGCGCCATGGTGAAGATCGGGAAGTTCGGCGGCATCGAGCGGTCGCTCGCCTTCGTGCACCGAGCGCTGGCCGAAGGCCGCGAGGTGTGCATGAGCGGTATGTACGATACCGGCGTGTCGCGGTTTGCCCACGCGGCCTTCCAAACGCTGCCCGGAGTGGTCATCCCCGGCGATCTGGGCGCTACGGCGCGCTACTTCGACGCCGATCTCACGGTGCCCGCCTACACGGCGCCCGACGGCATCATCACGCTGAACGCCCCGCGCCACGAGACGGGCATCGGCTGCTCGCTGAACGTCGCGGCGGTGGCCGCCGTTCGGCAGCATCGCTATGTCATCGAGTAGGCGCGGACGCACCTGGCTCATCTGGCAGGCCTTGTCCCTAAAATCGTGAATTTTGAGTCAATTAACCGCAAGGCAACAATCGTTCAGGTGCACCATTTATACTTTGACCTATCGTTGAAACACTAAGACGGAGGATTTCATGGGCGGCTTTTTCGGAGCGGTTTCCAAGCGCGACGTGGTGATGGATGTTTTCTTCGGCGTCGATTACCACTCGCATCTCGGCACGCGTCGAGCGGGCATGATCGTGCTTGACCACGAGGATGGCTACCAACGTCAGATTCACTCTATCGAGAACACGCCGTTCCGCACGAAATTCGAGGACGACATCGTGCGCTTCCACGGCACGAGCGCCATCGGATGCATCTCGGACGCCGACCCGCAGCCGCTGCTCGTGCGCTCGCATTTGGGCACCTTCGCTATCACGACCATCGGTGCCATCAACAATGCCGAGGCCTTGGTGGAAGAGTATTTCGAGGATCACGATGCGCAGTTTATGGCGCTCAGCTCTGGCGCGGTGAACTCAACCGAGCTGGTGGCGGCGCTCATCAACCAGAAGGATGACCTGGTCGCCGGCATCCAGTATGCCCAATCGAAGATTGACGGTTCGCTCACGCTGCTCATTATGACCGAGGACGGCGACATCATTGCGGCCCGCGACTTCATGGGTCGCTTGCCGGTGCTTGTGGGCGCCGACGATGACGGCCACTGCGTTGCCTTCGAGAGCTTTGCCTATCACAAGCTGGGCTATCACGACGAGTACGAGCTGGGCCCGGCGGAGATCGTGCGGCTTACACCCGATGCCATTGAGGTGCTCTCGCCGGCACGCGACGAGATGAAAATGTGCGCGTTCATGTGGGTGTACTACGGCTACCCGAACTCCAACTACGAGGGTATGAACGTGGAAGTGATGCGCTACCGCAACGGTGCCATCATGGCTCGCGACGAGGCAGCGCGCGGCGCGTGTCCCGAGGTGGATTTCGTGGCCGGCGTGCCCGATTCTGGCATTCCCCATGCCATCGGCTATTCGACTGAGAGCAAGATGCCCTTCGGGCGCCCGTTCATCAAGTACACGCCCACCTGGCCGCGCTCGTTCATGCCGGCGAACCAGGATCTGCGCAACAAGATCGCCAACATGAAGCAGGTGCCGGTGCCCGAGCTCATTCGCGACAAGAAGCTCTTGTTCGTGGATGACTCCATTGTGCGCGGCACCCAGCTGCGCGAGACGGTGAACTTCCTGTACGATTCCGGTGCCGCCGAGGTGCACATGCGCAGCGCGTGCCCGCCCATCATGTACAGCTGCAAGTATCTGAGCTTCTCGTCCAGCAAGTCGGACATGGATCTCATTGCGCGGCGCGTAGTGGATCAGCTGGAAGGTGAGGAGGGCGTGGCCCATCTGGACGAGTACGCCGACGCCCGCACCGAGCGCGGCCAGTGCCTGCTGAAGACCATCTGCGAGGATATGGGCTTCGATTCGCTGAGCTACCAGAGCCTCCAGGGCATGATAGAGGCCATCGGCATCGATCCGGAGAAAATCTGCACCTACTGCTGGGACGGCCGCGAGTAACTAGCGCATGAAGGCATCGGCCTCTTCGAGGTCGGTTGCCTGGGTTTCGACTTGTTTGCAATCGAGGGCGGCGGCTTCGGCTGTCGCCCTTGCTTTTTGGGCTGCGATCTTTTCAGCGCGCAGGGGCAAATACTCGCTGACGACGATGCCGACGAAGATGAGGGCGAATCCCAGGTAGGCGGAAATCGCCGGCGCCTCGCCCAAAAGCAGGATGGAGAACGTCACGCCGAACACCGATTCGGTGGCCAGAAACAGCGCTGCCTGGGCCGGATCAACGCGGGCCACGGCGGCGTTTTGCAATCCTAGGGCCACGCAAGAGGCGAACACGGTGATGTAGATGAGGCTCATCCAAGTGTCGGCGCCCAGCTGGCTGAAGTCAGGCATGGGCTCGGTGATAAGCCCGGTGATGAGGCCCAGCAGGCCCGCCACGATGAACTGAATGACTGTGAGCAGCATCATAGAGCGTCCCGGCGCGTACTTCGCCGTGTACAGCACGTGGAAGCTGAGCCAGAGAGCCGAGGCCAGCGTGATGAAGTCGCCGAAGCGCAGCGAGAACTCGCCGATGCCGGCATAGGCCACGCAGCCCACGCCGGTGACGCACAGGATAGCCGCCGCAATGTTGTAGCAGGTCGGGCGCTTCCGAATGATGATCCATCCGAGGAAGGGGATGATCACGCAGTACAGCGTGGTGAGAAACGAGCTGTTGGAGGCGGTGGTGTCCGTGAGTCCCGTGGAGTTGAACCAGTAGGAGAGGAACAGAAAGACGCCCAGCACCGCACCGTCGCGCAGATGTCCGCGCTTGTTGCGGGCGAAGGCGCGGGAGATGCGTGGTGCCGTGGCAATGCCGAGGATGATACCGGCCAGGGTGAAGCGCACGCCCACGATCCATGCGGGCGGGAACTCGTCGACGGTGGACTTGATGACCACCGTGCCCATGCCCCAAATGGCGGCCGCCAAAAGCAGCGCCGCCTTGTAGGCCCACGAGGGCAGTCCGTTTTGTCTGATCTGGGAAAGCATAGGCGGCATCATAGCACGGGGCACGGTGATCGTCCGTGTGCGATGCGACAAATCGTGCTGGAGGCTATTGGGACGGCAAACATGTGCAGGAATTGTGCCGAATGAGGTGAAGTGTGATCGAAGACTTGTAATTCGCGCTCAGAAGAGTAATATATCTCCTTGCCCTTTGAGGCAACCCATTGCGGGGTGGAGCAGTCTGGTCAGCTCGTCGGGCTCATAACCCGAAGGTCGGTGGTTCAAATCCGCCCCCCGCGACCAAGAAACACCAGGTCAGCAGCTTTTAAGTGTGCTGGCCTTTTTCTTTTTCTCCCGCAAGCGTGCGGGAAGTGTGCGGATCCGCTACTTCCCATTGGTGCCAGTTGACCTTGGTTAAGCTAGATGCATCTGCTCGCCGACCATTCCCAACTTGTTCCGGCATGGAACAAGTTGGGAAAGTCCGTAGATCCTTTAGTGCCGGCAGCAGCTGTGACTGTGATGGTGGCCGGGCTTGCGGTCGCGGCAGCCCTTGACGGCGATGGTGCGATAGTCGACGCCCATGGCCTTGCAGCTCTCAATCACCTTGCCGGTCAGCTTCAGCAGACACTCGCGTTCCTTGTCGGTGAGGCCCTCCAGCACCTCGTCGGCCGCGCGATCCTCGGCGGCCAGGCGCTTCTCGACGACCATGGTGCCCTTGTCGGTCAGCGCTACGGACAGCTTGCCCTTCTTGCTAGTGGCAAAGCACACGTAGCCGTTCTCCTGGGCCTTCTCGGCCACGCGAATGACCTCGTGGCCGTCCCAGCCGAGACGCTCCTCCAGCTTCTTCAGCGACAGTTTCCCGTCGCCGAACTTGTAGAGCACCTTACACATGGCGCCCTGTCCGCTTTTGAAGCTGCGCGGGCCGCACTTGTGCATGGCCAGCTTGCTGTAATTGGTCGCCACTTTCAGTTGATGCAGAACCTGAGTCGATTCAGTCATGATGAGCCTTCTTTCGTCGATGGACGCCCGCAGGCGCAGGCGCGACCTCCATCTTAGAAGCCTCAGGCGTCGCCGCGCCAGAAGCAGCCGTCAACCATTACCGACTCGTTGCTGCTTCATCATGGCGCTATTGCGCGAGAAAGTGCCGCTACTTCTCCACGGCCAAGTTCACGCTGGCCAGCAGGCTGGGGATGCTGCGCACAGCGGAACGGTTCCATTCCCTGGCGCGGTCGGGCAGCTCCTCCCACGGCACCATGTAGGGGCTGCGCCGCCGCTCCACGTCCTTAGCGGTGCCGTAGCGCCAGCCGGCTTTCTGCCGTTCGCGCAGCCAGCGGCGGTGCTCAAGAATGGCCAGGCATTCCACCTCGCTCGCAGTAAAGGCGGCCACGCAGCGCTCGGGATAGCAGCTGCCCGCGGGCAGCACCTCGTAGCCGAGTGTTTCCAGCTTGCTGTGAATGCTGCTGATGTAGGCGATGGAGGAGTCGCGCAAATCGGGCGGCAGGCTCGCGAAGGAGGCGTACTCCTGATCGGTCTGCGACGCGATGCGATCGGTGGTGTAGCGCAGAAACGACGTCTGGGCCAGCTCGGTGATGACGTCGGTCTTTCCGGCGTACCCCTGGCTGGCCAGCAAGTCGGGCGAATCAACCAACAGCGGCCGCGCGCTCGCCGGGCTGTACAGGGCGCAGACCCAGATGTTCCAGATGAGCTGCTCTTTGCTGATGAGCCACGCGGGAAGGTTGCTGCCGTACCCGTCGGTTTCGAAGCTGGGCTGGCGCTCACGCTCTTCACGGATGACGGCGATCAGCTCCGGAACGGAGAACTCGCTCCAAGGGCAGGGCTCGCTGGAAAGGTCGCGGTGGTAGGCGTCCAGTGCCTCGTAGCAGGAATCGAGGAAGTACTGGCAGACCGCCTCTCCGAAGCCGAGCTCGACGAAGCGGGCGTGCAGCGCGTCGATGATGGCGCTCATGACGGCGCAGTCGTCCCACCACGGGCCGCTGACCAGCTCGATGCGGTTCTGCAGGCACCAGGCGGGCAGGATGTCGAACAGGGCGGTGAGGGAGCTTTCAGTTCCTAGGCCCTCGTAGCCGACGGCCTCGGCCTCCATGGTGTCTAGCAGAGCGCGCAGTGCCTCAAGGGAGGCTTCGGGCTCGCTTCCGCTTGCGGCGATCTGGCTGATGGCGCGCTTGAAATCGGGAAGAGGGCCTTTTCCCGCGCGATCCCGATCGTGGGATCCCCGCCGTCGGTTCAGGGCGAAAGGCGGGCAGAAGCGCTCGAAGGTGGCCACGGCCTCGTTGGGCGACAGCGTGTTCAGCTTGAGGGTGTGCGCCGTCCAAACCGAAAGGGCCTGCAGGCACAGCTGGGCATTTTCTGGCTGGGTACAGGCGTCGAAAACGCGCGATTCATAGGCGGCGCGCCAATAGTTCGCGTTGAAGAGCAGCCGATCGACGGCCGCCTGGGTTCCGCGGCGCAGGGCGGCATTGTCCGTTGACTCGAGGGGCGTCTTGGCCGCCGTCGCGTTCGCATCGTCCTCGTTGAACGTGAACGCAAGGTAGGCCGACAGGGCCACTTTCAAAAGCTCGATGGGTTTGATGTCCTCGCGCTTTTGGCGTTCCCGCTCAAGCGCGAGCTTGACGGCGTCGACGGGAAGGGACGCGCGCTGTCTGACTTTCGTCATTGGTTGGCCAATCCCTCCCTTCTTTCCGCGTGTGCCATGGCGCATTCCACATGATAACGTGCTTATCATACCTGCCGCGAGCGCCGACATTGGGCAATGAAGGGGCATGCGCTACGATTGGCCGACGGCCTGGCGCGCATAGGCCAGAAGCTCGTCGAGGGTGAACTCCTCGGCAACGGTGCTGTCGTAGAAAGGCCGGAACAGATAACAGTAGATGCGGTTCAGCCGGTCGGCGGTGTGCAGGTAGGCTACAAGATTGCCGTAATTGTCCGCACCCAGCCATGCGCCATTGAGGGTAAACGGAACTGCGGTCGTGCTGGAATCGGTGCTGGTTGTGACGTCGAACAACGGACTGATCACGTTGAGCGTGGCATCGCTAAGGGCCAGCGAGATGGCGTAGCGGTCTTCTTCGACGAAGCAGGGTTGGACTGCGACGATGGAGGCGGCGAATTCCTGCTCGTAGACGACCTCGCCTGTTGTAAGGCTGAAGGCGTAGAGCTTCTTCCCGGCCGCGGCAAGGACCAGATCTTCTCCGCAGTGGAGAATGTCGACTATTTTCGGGACGCTAGCGAAGGGCTGCGGGGTATCGTTCCTAGTGCTGACGGTGACAGCGAAGGTGTCCTCGTAGGCCCAAAGGGTCTCGAAGCCGTCGCCCGTGTTTCTGGCGACGGTGATGGAGAAGGGGTAGTTGTTGATGCCGTCGCTGCTGTTCTCGATATTTGCCGCTGCAAAGGCGACGAGGTCGTCTTTGCAGTGCACCGATTGGATCGTGGCATCGGAAACGGTGTCTTGGCGTGCGGTTTCATCGGCGAGATTGAAGGTGACGAGCGCCGTATCGAGCGCATAATAGGCCCTTGCAGGCGCTTTCTGAATGCAGAAGGTGTCGAGGTTCGCCATACGCGGGAACTGGTCGACGGGCATCTCGGCGCCTGCGAGGAGATTCTTCGCTTGCGCGTCAACGAGAAAAGCCGCTATGGAACGAGTGCCATACGCGAGCAGCCCGAAGTCGGAGGAGCCCGTCTCATTCTCGAGCGGTATTGCCGTAAGCGGGTAGATGTCATCCAGATCCAAGAGGACTTCATTAGTGAGGGGATCAATGACCACAACGCCGCCTGGCCCCGTTACATTGCCCATAACGAGGCACGAAGGGGATATGGCCTTGATAAACCAGTCTCTCGCAGGAACTGTGTCATCCCTCAGCTCAAAGACGTGGGGTGTTGCCGTGCCCGTAAGCGTTCCGTTGTCGGCGTTGTAGAGGGACACGGTTCCTGTGGCGTCGAGGACGGCGGCCCAGGTACCTTCCTGGCTGTAGGTGACATCTACGATTTCCCCGTCCGTTTCGAACAGATAGAACGGCGTCCAGGGCTGCTCCGGATCGGGATTGAGCGCTAGAATCTTTTCGAGGGCGGCTTGGGCTTCGGGGACGAGCGGCCGGCTAGTGTCGCTCTCGGAAGAGGGGAGGGCTTGAAGCGCAGTCTCGATGGCCTGCGCGGTCTCCCCCTGGGCGTACTGGTCGAGCGCCTGGGCGGCGAGGCTCTTCGATTCCGCGATGAGCGCCGCCTCGCTGGTTTGGTGAAATTGGAAGGCGAAGACGCCGACGGCGGCGATGGTGAGGGCCGCTGCCACGGACGCGAGGGCAATGCGCTTGCGCTTGCGGGCTCGCTCGCGTTGGCGGAGATCGTCGTAGCTGCAGCCGGCGACGGCGGCGATGATGCGCAGCAGTTCGGCCTTGCGCTTGGCCTTAGCCTCCGGACGCAGATCGGCGGCGAGGGGCTCGGCCGGCATTTCCCGCAAAACGCCGCTGGCGTCGGGTATCAGGCGCGTCTTCAGAATGGGCAGAATGCTTTCCTCGGGACTGCCTGCGGCCAGCACGCAAATGATGCGCTCGCGCCCGTGGAGCTGCTCGAACATCTCAATTTCCCGTCGCACCCAAGAGCTTTCCCGCGTTTCCGGCGAGCAAATAACAATGAGCGTGCGCGAAGCCGCCAGCGCTTCCTGAATACTGTCAGGCAGCGAGTGCGAAGCCGCAAGCTCGTCCTCGTCGCGAAAGCATTTGCCGAGTTTGGGGGAACGAAAGGCTTGGCGCGTCTGCACGACATGTCGGGGCAGCCGGTATTCCTCAATCGCCCGCTGCACCTCACAAGCCACCTCCGCATCCCGAGGCAAATGCCGATAACTAATAAAGGCCGCATAGCCGGGGGGTGAAGTATGTGTTGCCGCGTTTCGCATGAGGAGAATTATAAGGGACATGTTGCTGTTGGAAGTGAGTAACGTCATTGGGCAATGGAGTAATTGGGGACAGTGTAGGCTGTCTTACAGAGATCAACTACGCATGAAACTAAATGGCGATCGAATTAAATACCAGCTTCGTAAATTATGTTAGATCGCACAGTAAGAAGAGAGGGCAGTAATGCGAATTGATATTGCTGAGGCCATGATTTGTGAAATGATTCTCAAGTCAATAGAACAGGATGACGTGAAGGCCATTGAGGCTGTGTTGAGTGGAGGCGTTGATCCCAACAAACCGCTTCCCTCCACAGGGTTCTCTATGCTTTATGTCGCGGCAACAATGCCAGGAGATCATGCAGAAGTTGTACAGGTTCTTCTAAATGGGGTCGCAAGGCCTAATGGGCTCACACATGAGGGGCTAAGTCCTCTTTATGTAGCTGCGCAGCAGGGCAATAGTAAATGCATGCGTGCTCTCATAAGAGCGGGCGCAGATGTTAATTTCACTACACGAGGATATCAGGCGACGCCATTAATTAATGCATCTGAAGAAGGAATGCTGGGGGCTGTTCAGGCTCTTGTCGAAGCGGGCGCAGATGTAAATCGAAGGAACAAATTAGGCACAACAGCATTGGGGAGCGCAATTAAAAGCGGACACCTTCACGTGGCGAATTATCTTCAATCGCACGGTGCAATTCAGTAGCGTATGCACGATGCGAAGAAAGGATGCAAGGGTATGCATACCAGCGAAGAGGCATTTGAAAGCGAGGCGCAGGCCATAAGCATTCTCAAGCAATGGGCACTTTCTTCGGAGCGCGACGAGCTTGAGGTTGGGCTGCTGTCGGATTGTCTCGCGGCTCGAAAAGACGGGACGGATTTTGTGCCAGTCCCCAACTACATATGGGGCTTAACTTCGAATGACGTAGTATGGGAACTAAGGGGTGCGGGTGATGGCATGGCGTTCTATAAATATCAGTTTATCTCCAACCCGTTGGTGCGGGGCGAGGTTGGACCTTTGCCTTATGACGTAAGTGAAACTCATTTGATGGCTCATATAAAGGCGTCCTTTGTGACCAGACAGATATTTGGAGCGGCAAGTTTAGCTCGGAAAATGCAGGATGTCTTGTAGGCAAAAGACGCATTTGTTTTATGAGTAGAGTCAGTTTGCTCTTCTCGCTTTGCTTTGCATAAAGCAGATGCTCTCTGCTGGTGTGGAGAGTGCCTTTAGATGAAAGGAATTTGTTATGGCTCTCGATAATTGTCCCGATTGCGGCCGTGAAATTTCTGCGACTGCCAAGGTGTGCCCACATTGTGGCGGCAAGACGCGATATGCCAGGAAAACCGAGGACGATAAAGCTTCATCGTTGGTAATTGGTCTGTTTATAGTGATGGGGATTTTCACATTCCTTTCTATCGTAGCCGGTTCTGTAGGTTAGTTCTTCGGAATGGTTACGTGCTCCCCGTCGTTTCTGAGATCGCAGCATATTAATTGCGTTCGGAGAGATGGCTGTACGTCCCGTTGCCCTGTTCCCATGTTATAATGTACAACGTACAACATTGAAAAGCTAGGAGCGGGTTATGGGCAATGCGGAGGCTATGGTTACGGCTCGGATGGGGGTTGGGAAGAAGGAGGAGGGCAATCGCGTTTTGGCCTCTTTGGGGACCAATGCGTCGAAGGCGGTCAACCAGCTTTACGATTACGTGATCGAGAGGGGTGCTCTTCCCTTCGATGCTCGGGCGGAAGAGAGGCGGCCGCACAGTCGGGCCGAGGTTGAAGCCGCGGTGGGCTTGGTGGACAGCTTGGTGGCCCCGGTGGCCGAGCCCTATCGGAGCATGTCGACGAAAGATGCGCGGCTGGCTCGGCTGGGCGTTTCTGGTGCCGCAGGGGAGGGTCGCCGATGAAGCTGCTGCTCGATACCAACATCTTGCTGGATTGCATGATGGACCGGCAACCTTTCGCTGCCGATGTCCGCAAGCTGCTCATCTTGGGCGCGCTCGGCGAGGTCGATCTGTGGATGAGCCCATCGCAGTTCGCGGACGCGTTCTACTTGCTGACGGAGGGTGGCAAGCCGTGCCTTGCGGAGGCGGTGAAGTTTCGCTTGCTGAAAGTGAAGCGGCTGGCGCGCATCTGCACGCTGGGGGAGTACGACATCGAGAACACTCTGGAATCGCCGTGGTCCGATTTCGAAGACGCCTGTCTCTACCAGTGTGCCAAGAGGCTGCGCGTCGAGGCCATCATCACGCGCAACCAAGCCGACTTCGAGCGCTCGACCATTCCCGTCTACGACTGCGCCGAGTTCTTCGCCCGCCTCAAGGACGCTCATGGTCTCGTGTACGAGGAGATTGACTGGTAGGATGCTGTGGCTTGCAGTTCAAACACTCCGTTGCACTTTTTGACATCTTCACATCGCCGATTTCTACACTTCTTCGATTCTTCGCCCTGCATTTTTGTAAAGATCCGAAGGCCTTGGACAGCAGCGCTCCTATAGCGCGCCTGCGCGGTAGGCGTTGATGGCGGCAAGGGTGATGTCGGCGAAGTGTTGGATGGCACCGACTTGAACCCAGCGGCCGTCCTCGCGGTAGCGCAGGGAGAGGTTGGCGTCGCGGCCGCGGCGCAAGTGTCCGATGGAGAGCGTCACGTTGCCGGGGATCTCCCGCGTGTCGATGTGTGTTTCAATGCTCGGACCGCCCAAAGCCCAGGCAGCGAGCCCCGCGTCGGTAAGGCTGCCGGTCTCTTGGTAGACGGCAAGCGCCGCCCACAGCCCGAAGCCGTCATCTTCCTCGGTCTGGTAGACGTGCTTCTCGGTGCGCCCCGGCAGGCCGGCGCACACGATATGGGACTGCTTCGTGAAGTGGTAGCGCTGGCCGTTGGCGATAATGCCCCAGGTGAAAACCTCCCACCGGCCCGTGCCGTCCTTCGCTTCAAAGCTCGCGAGTGCGTGGTCTGTCATGGTGGCTCTCCTGGTTTCTCGTGCTTGCGTAGTTAAATCGGCTGTTGCGGTCGTGACGTTTCGGCTCCCCGGATCGTTTTATCTGCGATTCGGGCGATAAATGCGACTCGGGCCGTTGCCCTGCGGAGTGAGCCGATCCCGTTCGACAAGCTCGCTTAGGGTGCGCTGGGCTGTACGGCGGGAAATTCCCGCATCAACCAGGTCAGCAGTTCGCACCCCGCCATTGCTCTCGGCCAGCTTTAAGGCGAGAGAGGCAACCTCGTCAATGCCGTCCTTTTGGGCGCTCTGTTTGTCGGGCGAATTGCTCACCGCCTGGATTGCGGGAATGGTCGGTACGAATGCTCTGAAAATCAGACCCTCCTCCAACTCGGGGTCGCGGCCCGTGTAGAGACGAGAATTCTTGAACAGCTCGCGCGTGCCGCTGCCGAGTTCTTCGGCCAGACCGATGTGCACGAAGAACGAAGCGATGAGAGGGTTCTTCGGGAGGGGGCTGAAGGTGTCAGGCTCCAAGGGCCCTTCGAAAGAAGCTCGGCTGGCGTTCTCGGTTCGAATGCCCTCGTTGTCGATGATGACTTTCGCCGGGAAGGGGCTGGTGAACTCGCGATGAATGAGACAGTTGACGACCAGCTCGCGCACGATGGTATCGCGGGGGCTGAGGGCGAAGTCGCCTTCCATAAGAAAGCGGTCTGGAAGATGTTTCCTGCAGAACCCGGCGATCTGGGCATAGGCGTCTATGAGGTTGGTGGTAGCCACGAGCCGATCGTCGTGGCGGTCCGTGTCGTGCTGGCGCACAAGTGCATCGGTTTTGTAAGCGGGGCACAGCGATCGAATAACCTCGTCCTTGCCGAGAAGAACGACGGCCGCCAAGTTATAGCCCTGCTTTCCCGTTGAGTAGTCTTTGCCGAAGAGCCCGGCCGATTCGACGAGCTGCGCGTTCGTCATGGCTCCCCACGGATGGTCTTTTCTCTTCGCGAGAGCGAGTCGCCGCGCCTCGTCAATGAGATCTTCTCGCAGGTCGCTCAGGGATACATGCTCGAAAATGCGCTGTTCGGTATAGATTCCCTGCTTGCGGATGCAGAGCTCGGCGAGAGGAGCGCTTCCGCGCACAACGACATCGGCATCCCCGCGCCGCTCGTATACTTTGCCTTTGTAGCTGTGCATCTGCGGGCTGTTGGGAACGTCGATCTTGATGATTTGGCGGTCATCGATCTCGATATGCTCGAATTCCAGGGAGACGGGCACGTCGAAGGCGTTGGGGTTGTTGACGACATTGAGGACGTTTCCCGTGATGGGAAGCACCTGGGCTGGATCGATGCCCGTGAGAGAGCCGTCGTCCTCTACGCCGAGCAGGATAGTGCCGCCGAACGTGTTGGCGAACGCGCAGATGGTTTCGAAGAGATCCTTTTCAGGTTGGTTGCCGCAACGCTTGAATTCGATGCGGTCGTTCTCGCCCTCTTCGATAATGTCTCGCAGTTGATGCGCGTTCACGGTGACCACCCCTTCGGAATCGTGCCATGGCACGATTATGGCACGATTATGGCGCGATTATGGCGCGATTGGCGCGATTATGGCGCGATTTCTGGAACATGCTGGAGCGGATGCGACCACAGCTGACCTACCCGCGGTCGAAGAACGGGCTTTTAGAGCTGATGCTTACCGGGATAGCGTACACCTGCCCCACGCCTTCGCCGAGTAGGCCCAGCTGCTGAGCGGCTAGGCCGGCGGAGAACATGATGCGGGTGTCGACGCCGAAGGCCTGGGCGCGCGACACGGCGGCGCCGAGGGCGATGCCCACGTCTACGGAGTTCACCTCGCAGGGAACGCCTGGCGTGCGCTCGCCGCAGGTGGCGAAACCGCAGTGGCCGCAGTTGAGCCCCTGGGCCTTCTCGCGCGTGCCCACGAGCGCCACGCAGAGGCTTTTGCGCACACAGTTGGCGTCGCGCAGGAAAAATGCGAACCCGCGCTCCTCGCCGATGGCCTCCATGGTGCAGGCGAGCGCTTCCAAATCGTCGCCGTCCACCACGGCGCATTCCACGACATCGATGCCTTTGCCCTTGGGAGCCGTCCGCGCTGCCACCAGCATCTTCTGGGCGATGTCCAGCGCCTGCGCCTTCCGAATGTCCCTCTCGTCGTAAACCATGCCGCCTCGCTTTCGTCGCTTTCGCGCTTGTCGTGCGTTTCTGGTTCCATCTTACTACGGCAATCGCCTCGTATGGCCGAGCACGAGCAGGCGCTCGCATAGCGGCTGGGTCACAAACGGTGGGCACTTGTTGCGGAGATAGCGGGGTCGGGTATCATGCTCGCATGGCGTTATTCGAGGCAGGACATATCGGGGTGCAGTTTCGTCGCGACGGGCAGCCGTTCGCGCCCTTTGCGGATGTGGGTTTCTCGCTGGAGGCGGGCTGCTTGTACAACCTCACGGGCCCTTCCGGATCGGGAAAGTCCACTCTGTTGAACGCGTGCGCGCTCATGCTGCCGCGCTCGGGCGGCACGCTGGCGCTCGAGGGTGTTCCCGTTGATCGGTTCAAGCCGACGGAATGGCGCCGGCGCGTGTGCCTGGTGCCTCAGGCTGCGTCGCTGGTGCCCGGCACGGTGCGGGACAACCTGCTGTTTCCCTGGACGCTGAAGGTGAATGCCGGCTCGCCGAAGCCCGATGACGACGTGCTGAACGAGATGCTTTCCCTGGCGATGCTTGATGGCGTGACGCTCGATCACGCGGCGGCTCAGCTCTCGGGCGGCCAGCTTGCTCGGGTGGCGTTGCTGCGGGCCTTCGCCACACGACCGACCGTGCTGCTGCTCGATGAGGTGGAAGCGGCGCTTGATGAGGAGTCGGCCGTGGCCGTCAGTCGGCTTACGCGGGCGATGCTCGCGGGCGGGGCCGCCTGCTTGCGCATCCGCCATCGGGCCGAGGATGGCTACGCGTACGGGGTGTTCACGCTGGCCGATGGGAAGATGACCTACCATCAAAACGAGATCACGGCCGACAACGCACCCGCTACAAGCGCTGGAAAAGGATGCGACTCGCGAGCCGATGAAGTGCTTGCGAAGCTGAAGGCGGTGCCCAGTGCGCCTTCCGGTGTTTCCCCTCTTGCTGGTTCCGCATTCGACCCAACCGCATCGCCAAGGAGCGACTCGCCGTCTTTGCGGCCCGCGCCGGCCGACCGAAAGCCGGTCGAGCCCTCTGCGAAGGGAGGCTCCCGATGACCGGCGGCGTGGTGAACATCGGGTATGTGGAACTGGTGGGCGCAAGCTTGCTCATGCTGGTGGCGGGCATCGTGTCGTGGCGCATGGGGCTCGGGCAGAGCCGCCGCATCGCCGTCTCTACCGTGCGGGCGTTTCTGCAGCTGCTCGCCATGGGTCTGCTTCTGGGCTATCTTTTCAAGTATCAGACGTGGTGGCTCGTGTGTTTGGTGCTGCTGGGCATGTGCATCGCGGCGACGCAGATCGCCACGGGCCGCACGAACAAGGTCGTGCGGGGGCTTTGGGCCGACGTCTTCCTTTCTATTACCGTGTCGTCCATGGTCATCGCGTTCATCGTGGTGGAAGGCATCATCCACGCTGATCCGTGGTACAACGCCATGCAGCTCGTGCCCATCTCGGGCATGATTCTCGGCAACACGCTGGCCGCGGCAGCGGTGGCCACCGACCGCCTGTTTGCTAGCATGGATTCCCGTGCGAACGAGATATACATGATGGTTGCTTTGGGCGCCACTCCGCGTGAGGCGGCGTTTCCTTCCATCAAGGCGGCGGTGGGCGCCGGCATGACGCCGCTTTTGGCCCAGCTGTCGGCGGCGGGCATCGTGCAGATTCCCGGCATGATGTCCGGCCAGATTCTGGCGGGTGCCGATCCTGTTATCGCGGCGAAGTACCAGATCGTCGTGCTGCTCATGATTTCAGCGGCCACGACGCTCTCCGTTGTGATCATCTGCTTTCTCGCTTACAAGAAGCGCTTCTCTACTGAAGGTTACTACTTGTCGCCGGCCCTGCGCGACGATGCCGGCGGGGCGGCCTAGCCTGGCGGCGCGGCCTCACGGGCGAGACCAACTAGCCTGGCAGCGGACGTGACCTTCCGGGCGAGACCGCCTAGCTGGCAAGCCTACGGTATGCCAACGGGTTGGCGCGAGGCGGTCGGGCGGCGGGGGCGTTCCCGTACTATGGGGACAACGCTCCCGCCGAACCCTAGGAGGCTCCCATGCTCGAAGGCGACAAGATCAAGGTGGCACAGGGGGAGAATCCCTGCTATCTGCTGCTGAACCAGGCGAACCGCCATGGGCTCATTGCAGGGGCCTCGGGTACGGGCAAGACCGTCACCATGAAGGTGCTGGCCGAGGGATTCGCCCAGGCCGGCGTACCCGTGTTCATGGCTGACGTGAAGGGCGACGTCACTGGCATGGCCCAACCCGGCGACGACACCGAGAAGGTGCGCGAGCGCGCGGCCGCTCTGGGCGCCGCAGGCTGGGAGCCTCGGGGTTGCGACGTGCGCCTGTGGGATATGCTTGGCGGCGACGGCGTGCCCGTGCGCATCACCATTTCCGACATGGGGCCCGACTTGTTGGCGCGGCTGCTGGGGCTGACCGACGTGCAGCGCGGCGTGCTGGCCATCGCCTTCCGCATGGCCGACGATAACGGCATGCTGCTCATCGATCTGAAGGACCTGCGCGCCATGCTCGGGTATCTCTCCGAGCACGCCAGTGAGGTGGAAGCCTTGTACGGCCGCGTGTCGTCGCAGTCGGTCGGCGCCATTCAACGTGCGCTGCTCACCCTGGAAGATGCGGGCGGCGACATCTTCTTCGGCGAACCGGCGCTGGATATCACTGATTGGCTCGTGACCGACGATGCGGGTCAGGGCACCGTGAACATCCTGAACGCCGCGAAACTCATGGCATCGCCCCAGGTGTACGCCATGTTTCTGCTGTGGATGCTCAGCGAAATCCACGAGCTTCTGCCCGAGGCCGGCGACCTTCCCAAGCCCAAGCTCGTGTTCTTCTTCGACGAGGCGCATCTGTTGTTCGACGACATGCCCAAGGAGCTGACCGACAAAATCGTGCAGACCGTGAAGCTCATCCGTTCCAAGGGCGTCGGCGTCTACTTCGTCAGCCAGTCGCCCGCCGACATTCCCGACGAAGTGCTCGCGCAGCTTTCCAACCGCATCCAGCACGGGCTGCGCGCCTACACGCTCGCCGAGCAGAAGGCGGTGCGCGCGGCAGCGGCGGCCTTCCGCGAGAATCCGGCCTTCGATTCCGCCGAGGCATTGCTGGAACTGGGCACCGGCGAGGCGCTCGTGTCGCTGCTGAATGAGGAAGGCCAGCCGAGCATTGTGGAACGGGCGCGCGTGCTGCCGCCGGAGTGCCGCATGGCCGCTGCCGATGCGGCGACGCTGGAGGCGATCGGCGTGGCCCAGGCGCATCTGGTGGAGAAGTACGGCGAGGCCATCGACCGCGAGAGCGCCTACGAGAAGCTTGCCGCCGAGAAGAGCGCCGCTGCCGAGGCCGACGCGCTGGCTGCCGAGCGCGCCCAGCTGGAAAAGGAGCGCGCCGAATTCGAGAAGCAGAAGGCCGCCGAGGCCGATCGGGCCGCGAAAGCTGCGGCCAAGGAAGAAGAACGTGCTGCCAAGGCTGCCGAAAGAGAGGCTGAGCGTGCCCAGAAAGCGGCCGAGAAGGAAGCCGAGCGCGCCGCTCGAGCTGCCGAGAAACAACGCGAGCAGGCCATGAAAACGGTCAGCTCCGTCATCGGCCAGATCGGGCGCGAGACGAGCCGGCAACTTTTGCGGGGGTTGTTTGGGAACTTGCGGAAGTAGGTTCTCGCTGCCGTACAATACTGCCCATGATATTGAATGGCCGCAACATAGATGGGCTGCGGGCGCCCCGGATCGCGACGCTGACGCGGCGGCGCTTCGTGGCCGGTGCGGCGTGCGCAGTGGCGTGCGCGGCGGCTGGGTTGCTTGTTGGCTGCGGGCCGGCATCTGAGTCGGCCAATGTGGCCTCCATTGAGCCTTATGTAAGCCCCTACGACTGGTCCGGCCTCGTGCGCGACGGCGAGAAGCTGGCGTACTACGAGAACGATGCGCTCTGCTCGCGCTGGGGCATCGACGTGTCGGAGCATCAGGGCAACGACATCGATTGGGCCGCTGTGGCTGATGCCGGCGTGCAGTTCGCTTTTGCTCGCATCGGCAACCGAGGCGCCACGGAAGGCGCACTTTCCGCCGACGAGTTCTTCTTCCAGAACGCCATTCGCGCCGGGGAGGTGGGCATCCAGGTGAGCGCCTATTTCTTCTCCCAGGCGCTGACCGAGGACGAGGCTCGCGAGGAGGCCCAGTTCGCCCTGGACAACCTGCGCGAAACCGAGGCCGCGGGCGCCACGTTCGCCTACGTCGCCTACGACCACGAGCCCATGGAAATCGAAGGCGCCCGGGCCAACAATCTCTCTAGCGAGCAGCTGACCGCCAATGCCCGTGCGTTCTGCGAGGCCATCGCCGCGGCCGGCTACGCGCCCATGCTCTACGGAAACCAGCGCGACTTGCTGCGTCTCGCGCCCGAGCTGCGCGCCGCCTATCCGGTGTGGCTGGCCGAGTACGACGCGGAAGTCCCCACCGCTCCGCTCGACTTCTCCATTTGGCAGTACACCAACGCCGGCACGGTTCCCGGCATCCCCACCGACGTCGATTTGAATGTGTGGCTTGAGCCACAGAAGTAAAGGAGTCCTCGTGAACATCAACAACGCCATTCTGCATGTGTTCGATTTCGTGTCCTGCGTGAATGTGTTCGCGCAGGCGCCCATGGATCTCGGAAATAAGGCTGCCAAGCGCTACGTCACGTCCCAGGCCAAGCGCGCGCTGGGCAACCTGGACAGCAAGCGCGGCACCTTCGCAGAGAACAGCCTGTTCGCCGAGGAGTTGCGCGCCTATTTCCGCGGCGAGCGCGATTTCGTGGGGCTGTCCCAGCAGATCGGCGAGTTCATCGTCGGCGAGCTGTCGCGCATGGAGAAGACGCCCTCGACCGACCTGCTCGTCGTCGATTTCGAAGGCGACGCCGATCAGACGGTGCGCGAGATGACCGACGAGGAGGCCGAGGCCGCCTACAAGGCCCGCGGCCCGCGCTACTTCGCGATCATTCTGCTGGAGAGCCGCCAGGCCTACATGCACGAAGTGGGCAGCAACGACTTCGGAGACACCGCTACCACCATCGCGCGGCACCACGCCATTCTGCCGAACCCGTCTCAGAAGGTGGCGTCGTTCGCGCTCATCTCCGCCGACGACATGGCCGTGTGGTTCGTGGACAAGGAGCGCGAAATCGCTGGTGAGAAGCGCTGGATCATCCCCGACGGGCTTTTGCAGTGTTCCATGGAAGCTTCCAGCCGTGAGGTGCTGGAAGCAGTGACCACCGTGGTGGAAGAGGTCGCCGAGGAGTTCGGCGCCAACACGGCGGTGGCGCTTTCGCGGGCGAAGGCCTACGTGGCCGTAAACGCCGAGGAGTCCGACGAGGTGGACGCTCGCGAGCTCGGCCGCGAGGTGTTCGCCGACCAGCCCCGCGTCGCCGAGCGCTTCGACCGGGCTGTGGAAGAGGGCGCCCTGCCCGAGCGCGTCGTGGTGGAGAAGGCCGTGGCCAAGCGCGTCACCAAGAGCCACAAGATTCGCACCGACACGGGCATTGAGCTCACCTTCCCGGCCGAATACGGCGAGAATTCCGACTTCATCGAGTTCTTCAGCACCCCCGACGGCCGCATCGAGATTGCCCTGAAGAACATCGGCGCCATCGAGAACCGCTAGGACGTCTATCGGAAAAACCGAGGGCCGTGCGCCTGCAAGAGGATTAGAATGGGGAACGATTCAGCGAACGCCCCTTGCCGGCCCGCGCGGTCGGCCGATTTCGAAGGGAACCTTATGACGAACCTCTACGAACGCGAAGACGCCTACATCCCCCGCGTGGCCGCCATCCACGACTTGTGCGGCTACGGCAAGTGCTCGCTGGGCGTGGCCATCCCGGTGCTGTCCGCCGCCGGCTGCGACGTGTGCCCCGTGCCCACGGGCCTGTTCTCCAGCCATACCGCCTTCCCCGGCTGGTACATGCACGACACCACCGATATCCTGGGCGATTATCTGGCTGCCTGGGCAGGTATTGGCGTGGAATTGGACGCGGTGTATTCCGGGTTCCTCGGTGCCCCCGAACAGGTCGATATCATCAAGCAGGTGTGGGAGACCTACCCGAAGGCCCTGCGCGTAGTGGATCCGGTCATGGCCGATCACGGCAAGGTGTACCCCACCTACACGCCAGAGCTCGTGGAAGCCATGGGGACGCTGGCCAACGGCGCCGACGTCCTCACGCCCAACCTCACCGAGGCGGCCATCATCTTGGGCCGCGAGTGGCAGGGCGCCGACGTGGACGAGCCCACGGTGCGCGAGATGATCCTGGAGCTGCGCGAGCGCGGCGCGAAGAACGTGGTGCTGAAGGGCATCGAACACGGCGACGGCCTCATCCACAACTACGTGTGGGGCGATGCCATCGACTTCACGGAAACCACCAACGCCAAGCTGCCCTACATGCTGCACGGCACGGGCGACGTGTTCGCGAGCACCCTGCTCGCTGCAGTGATGGCCGGGCGCGACTTGGCCGAGGCGACGGCCTTCGCCGCCGACTTCACCGCCGATGCCATGCTCATCTCCGCCAAGCAGCCCAACTTCGAGGATCGCGGCGTCTCCTTCGAGCCTTTGCTCGGGAAGGTGACGGCCCTCCTGGGGTAAGCTTGGACTCTGCTTTCCATGGAAGACCTGTAGCGAGAGGTGCGATTTTCAAGATCCGCACCCCCAAGCCCCGCAAACAAAAGCGACCCGCATATTGGCGGGTCGCTTTGCGTTTTAGGCGGTTGTCCTCAGGTGAGTTTTCCAGTGCTACGCCTTCGGAACGGCGTCCTTGATGAGGTCGGCGAGCTCGGCGTCGGTTAGGTTGTAGTTGTACATCGTGGAGTAGTACGCGCGGGTCACGTCCTCGATGGAGTCGTCGAAGGCGTCAGGGTACAGCAGGCGCGGCAGCCACTGCAGGCCCATGAGCTGGTTCACCGTCGGCGGGTTGTTCAGCCAGCAGTAGGGCACGTTGGGCACCTGGTAGTAGTTGCCGGAGTCGATGGCGGCAATGCCGGCCCACGCCGGGTCGTCGCCCACGGTGTCGTAAATGCTGCCCGTCTGGAACACGATGAGGTCGGGATTCCACAGTGCGATTTGCTCGAGGCTGATCTCGTTGCCGTTGCCTTTGCCGGACACGTCGTCGACCACGACGACGTTGTCAGCCACCATGTCCACCACGGCCGCCTGGAACGAAGTCTTGGCGATGGCGTTCAGGCCATTGTCGCCCAGCAGGTAGGCCATGCGCACGCGCTCGTTCTCGGGGATGTTCTCCATGGTGGTAACGGTCTTGTTGTACACGTCCGTGCAGTAGGTGGACAGCTCGCTGCCGCGTTCTTCCATGCTCAGGAGCTCGCCCAGGCGCTCGTAGGCCGCGCCGTAATCGGACAGCTTCGCCTCGATGAAGATGACCGGAATGCCCAGCTGCTCCTGAAGCGCGTCCAAGTCCTCCTTGGCGCCCTTCTTCGCCTCGCCGGTGTCGATAATGACCTGGGGCGCGGCGGCGGCCACGGCCTCGCGGTTCAGGTCGTCCTTGGCGCCGAGCACCGCGCCGAACACCGGATAGTCGGCGAACTTCTCACCGAAGATCTTCAGCTGGTCGTCGTTGAGCTCCTGGGCCAGGCCCACCATTTTGTCGGGGGCCATGGTGAGCAGCACCTGCTGGGCGGTGAAGCCCGACGGGCAGATCTTGTCGATCTGAGCCGGCAGCTCCACGGTGCGGCCCAGGTCGTCGGTGAAGGTGATGGTGCCGCTTTCGGCCTCGGCAGCGGCCTCGGCGTCGGCATTCGCCTCCTGCTCGGTGGCCGGCGTGGCGGCCTCACTGGTGCCGTCGCCCTCGTTTCCGGCGCATCCGGCCAGACCCAGCGCCAGACAGGCGGACAGGGCGAGCGCCCCGGTCAGAGCCGCGATGCGGCGTTTGTTCCTCGTAGGTTTCAACATGCAGTTTTCCTTTCCTCCCAAGTCAGGAACGTTCTATCTCGCGCACGGGCACGCAGACGCGCACCTTGTCGCCATAAAGGGAATTGACCTCCACCTCGATGTCGTACAGCTCGCTGATGAGCTCGGAGGTGATGACATCGTGGGGGTTGCCGAATGCCTTAAGTCCGCCTTTGGAAAGCACCATAGTGGCGTCCGAATACAGGAAGGCGTGATCGGGGTTGTGGGTCGATTGCACGATGGAGAGCCCCTCGCGGGCGAGTTGCCGCACGCAGGAGAGCACGCGCATGGTGTTGCCGTAATCGAGCGCGCTTGTGGGCTCGTCCATGATGATGGTCTGGGCGTTCTGGGCCAGTGCCCGGGCAATGAGCACGAGCTGCTGCTCGCCGCCGGAGATTTGCGTGTAGGTGCGATGGGCCAAGTGCTCGATGCCGATGCGGGCCAGCGCCTCGTGGGCGCGCTGCAACTGGGCTTCCCCGGGCGTGGCGAGCATCTTCAGGTCGTTGCCCGTGGCCATGAGCACCACGTCGACCACTTCGTAGTCGTACACCGGCGCGTGCGACTGGGGAATATAGGAGATCTCGCGGGCGCGCTCGCGCACCGAAAGGGCTCGCAGGTCTTTCCCGTTCACCAGAATCGTGCCGCTATAGTGCGGGGAGAGCCCCAAGATGCAGCGGAACAAGGTGGACTTGCCCACGCCGTTGGGCCCGAGCACATTCACGAGGCACCCATCGGGAATGGAGAACGAAAGGTCGTGCAGAATCTCGCGACTTCCGTAGGAGAAGCTCAAGTGCGCTACGTCGATGCTCATAGCTTCTTCTTCCGCGTGATGAGGTACAGAAAGAACGGCGCGCCCACGAAAGCGGTGAGGATGCCGATGGGGATTTCGGCGGTGGTGGCAAGGCGGGCGACGTCGTCCACGATGAGCAGGAAGCTGGCGCCCATGAGCATGGACGCGGGGATGAGGCGGCGATAGTCGGCGCCGACGAGCATGCGGCACAGATGCGGAATGACGAGGCCCACCCAGCCGATCATGCCCGTGACGCAGACGCTCGCGGCGGTGACGAGGGTGGCAGCGACGATGACGACGATGCGAGTGCGCCGAGCGTTCACGCCCATGGTGGCGGCCTCGTCGTCTCCCATGGTGAGGATGTTAATGCGCCAGCGCAGGGCAAACAGCGTGGCGCAGCCGATGAGCATGATAGGGAACACCATGGCGATGTCGCGCATGTTCGCGCCGGTGAGCGATCCCATGAGCCAGTAGGTGATGTCGGCGAGCTCGTCGGTGGGGTCGGCCACCAGTTTGGCGTAGGAGACGCCGGCTTGGAACAGCGACGACACCATGACGCCGGCGAGCACGACCACCATCATGTGGTTGCCGCGGGCCCGCGAACTGATGAGCAGCACCAAGAGCACAGTGAACAGGGAGAACCCGAAGGCGAAGAGGGATGTCGTGAAAGAGCTCACGCCCAGAAGAATGGCGACGGCCGCGCCGAACGCGGCACCCTGGCTTGCGCCCAAAATGTCGGGAGAGACGAGCGGATTTTGGAAGGTGCCCTGGTAGGCGGCGCCGGCGCAGGCTAGGCAGCATCCCACCATGAGGGCCAGCAAAATGCGCGGCAACCGCACGTTAAAGAAGAGTGTCGCCTGCTGCTCGGTCCAGATGGGATCAACCGGAACGATCTTGCTGACGAACATGGCCACAGCTTGAGCCGGATCAATGGGGTAGCGGCCCAGCAAAAGGGAGATCGCGGCCGCGCCAACGAGGATGAGGGCAAGGGCCAGCACGACAAATCGGGCCCTCCGGGAGGCGGCCGAATGAAGCGTGGATTTTGCAGTGCTCGTTTGCATGGTATCTATTATATTCTCACTCATGAATGATTTACAAGAGAGAATTATTCATGAAGTAAAATGATTTACAAGAGAGAACAATTCGGTAGGATGAGTACTGAGCAAAAGCGCCCGGAATGTCGGGTCGCCATCATCTGAGAAAGGACTGAAGCCATGGGTTGCGCCGAGAAAGACTGCTGCACGAAGGGGGCTGCGACGGGGGCCATTGCATTCCCGGGCACAAACGAGCCGAATACGCCCTGGAAGCTGTACAACCACCTGATCGCCGGCATTCCCGAGGACGTCGTGGTGCGCGACTATTGTCTGGGCACCCACTGGTCCTATGTGGAAGCCGACAGTGGCATGGGGGTGAGCTTCACCACGACCGGCGGCGCGCGTCGTGGCTACACGGGCGATTTGCGCGGGATGTCCCTGCGCGAGGTGGCGGAGCTTTCCAAATCGTGGTGCTTCGAGGAGGCGAGCCTGGGCGTGGCGGCGCTGAACGCGTGGTACTCGCAGCGCACGCTGCTGGACCCGTTGGGGTGCACCTACGATGCGGCGGTGGAGGTGCCCGACGGCACTATTCGCAAGATGGACGCTTTCGAAATGTACCGCCCGCAGATCAGCGCTGCCGGTGGAGACGCGCGCGTGGTTGTCGTGGGGCATTTCCCCCATGTGGAACGCATCGAGGAGTACGCGCGCCTGACGGTGCTCGAGCGCAAGTGCTCTCAGGCGGGTGACGTGCCTGATCCGGCTTGCGAGTACGTCATCCCCGGCGCCGACTACTTGTTCATGACTGGTGTGACCCTCATCAACAAGACGGCTCCGCGCCTGTTGGATTTGGCCGCGAACGCCACGACGGTGTTCGTCGGGCCAAGCGTGATCATGGCGCCGTTCCTATTCCGTTGGGGCGTGGATATGCTGGCCGGTAGCGTGGTCGCCGACCCCGACAAGGCCCGTTTCGCTGTGAAGAACGGTGCCGGCCAGTTCTTCGGTGAGGCCCTCACGATGGCCGCCCTGCGCAACCCGGAGGCGTAGGGGGCGTTTCGTGCAGAGGATCGTCTAGGAGCGGCACAGCGGAGACGGTGATGGTGCGGTCGTGCGCGATGCGCGAATGGAGGAGGTTCGAATGCTGTTTCTCTTAACGGGCGAGGTGCAGATTGGGAAGACGCGCTGGCTGGAATCGCTGGTGACGGAGCTGGCCGATTGCGGGGTGTCCTGCGTCGGCGTGCTGGCGCCGGGTCAGTGGGTGCCTGCAGAAGGCGAGCATGCCGATGCGAACGGCTTCGAGAAGCTGGGCATCGACAACGTGCTTCTGCCCAGCGGCGAGCGCATCCCTTTCGCCCGTCGGGGTGACTTGGCCCGAGCCGACGGCACCTTCGATGAAGAGAGCCAGGCGGCGAAGGCGGAGTTGGCCTGGCACATAGACGATGAGGCCATCGCTCGCGTGAACGCCCATTTTGATGAACTTGCCGTGCGCGCCAGCGTGGCGGTGCCCACCGATGCCAAGTCGCATTCCGGGCGGAGTGCCGAAGGCGCGGAGTCGAAGGATCCCTCCCGCGCCCCCGGCCTCCTCATCGTAGACGAGCTGGGCCGTTTGGAAATCTGGCGTGGCGGTGGCCTCACCTCGGCCATGGCCCTGCTCGCCCAAGGCCCGACGGCCGTCTTCCCCCATGCGCTGGCCGTCGTGCGCGACTACCTCCTCGACGATGCCGAGATCCTCCTCGCCGAAGCATGGCCCGACCACTGCCGCATTTCTCCCGATGATACAGGTCGAGCCGTTATCCTGTCCGCCTGTGAGTTTGGGGCGTAAGGGATAGCGGCTCGACAAAACGGGTTTTGGTCGAGATGGCTACTGGGCAGCCAGATTCTGAGCAATCATTCGTGCGAAAGTTACTGTCCTGCCGCAAGCGTTGCCGGTCGACAGGTTCGGATAAGTCATGGAATAGTATCCTCCGGAATCGTTGCCTGTGACATACAGGCCTTCAATGGCGCTTCCATCTTCGCGCAGTGCTTGACCTTGGGTGTTTATCACGATGCCGTCCATGGTGCATAGCAAAGCGCCTGTGGTACGTACGCCGAAGAAGGGAGGTTTGCGTACAGGGGAAAGCCGGAATGGTTCCTTGCCGAAGTCGTCATCGCGCTGGTTGTCGTAATTCTGGTTGTTTCGTTCCACCGTTTTCGCGAGGGCTTCTGCAGGAAGACCAAGCTTTTCGGCGAGCTCCTCGATGGTGTCGGCTTGCTGAATGTGTCCGGCTTTAAGTGCCTCCTCGTTCATGGCCGTCACCACTTCGATAGGCAGGTTCGGAGCCGCTCCATTATCAAAGGGGAACATGCGCGAGCAGCCATGCATGTCGAACTGCTGGGCGTAGGTCTGCCAGTCTGCATCCCAGAGGCACACGTGGATGTTTCCTGGTTGCGATGCATCGGCGTGCAGGATGAAGTCATAGGTGCCGGACTCGTTGCAGAAGCGCTCGCCATTGAGATTGACTTTCAACCAGGGTTGGCTTCCCATCCAGAATACCATGGCAGTATCACAGTCGGCGCCTCCCAGGGAGTCGGCGGGAACGCTTGCTCGGTCGAAAAGCATGCTAGAGTGTGTTTCGTCCATTTTTGCCCCAACGCGAAGGCACGCCTTTATGCCGTCTCCCTCACAGCCTGGCTGCGCTGAGTTGTAAGCGTAAATGCTGGTCGTGTGAGGCTGGAGCTGCTTAAGAAGGTCGAGATTCGCGGCGTAACCGCCTGTGCATACAAGAACGCCCTTGCTTGCGTTGACACGAATGTAGCCGTCAGCGCCCTGCCCTATAGCACCGGTCACGCGATCGTTTTCGACGGTGAGGCTCACCATGGGCGTTTGGTAGCGGAACGTTACATGGCCCGTCTTCTCTGCGTAGTCAGTCAGCACAGTGAACCCGTCGAGCGATCCATCGACTGGCCAGGCGGGAGAATGCCCTGTAGCCCAATGTCGGTAGTTGACTTCATGCTTTTCCTCGGCAGCCTCATGCCAAAGCGCGATACCGTAAGAGGAGAGAACGTTTTCGTACCAGTCGATGGTCTCGCCCGATCGCTCAAGCCAGACCTTGTGTAACGCGAGATTGCATTGGCCCGCAGCGTAATGATCCATATCTCGCAAATAAGCAATTGCGTCGATTTCATAGCCGCTCTCCTGCTGCAAGCGAGAGTTGACGCCTGCAAGATCGTCACGCACGACGCCACCGTTGAACTTCTCCATGACGAAGGTTTCCATGCCGGCATCTCCAGCAGCGCAGGCCGCAAAAAGACCGCCCGTGCCAGCGCCGATCACCAAAAACTCCGTGTCAATGGTTTCGACAATCTCATCATCGGAGATGTTCGGGGCATCTCCGATCCAGTCCGAGGAATCTTGCGATCCCGCCTCAGGCGAAGTGTTTGCTAGGGGATCCGCAGTCTGCGGGGCGCATCCTGCAAGGCCGAACAAGGCGCCGGCTCCCGCGAAGGCGCTACCTGCCAAAAACCCTCTGCGGCTTACAAGTCCATTATTGTCCATTTCAGTTCCTTCCTTTTCTCCATGAAAGTGTGGGATTGCGCGGCAAAAGCCTTTGGAGCTCAAGTCCGCACTGAGCTTGTTGCTGTTTAAAAAACGGTCGGGCGGTTTTACCCGCCCGACCAGGGAGGGGAGGGCTTGATCTATCGTAACGCGTGTTCTTAGACGTTGTAGATTGATTGCGCCACCGCATAGCCTGCGCCGAGCGATCCGACACCGCGGCCGCCGCAAGCTGCTTCGCCCACAACGTAGAGTCCCGGTACAACATTTCCGGCCGCATCGAGCGCGCGGTGAGATGAGTCGGTCGAGATGCCGTCCATCGTGATATGCATCGCCCAGGTGCGGGGTGATGCATAGAATGGAGGATTATCCAGGGGGGCATTGGGCCCGAAGCTGGATCGGCCGAATTCTGGGTCGTTGAAAGTACGAGTCATCTCGTTGTAATCGTCGACAGTTTTCAGGAATGTCGCCTCGTCGACGCCCATGAGGCCCGCCAGTTCTTCAAGTGTGTCGGCGCGGTAGAGGATGCCCCGCTCAATGGCGTACTCGACGTCCATGCCTGTGTGGGTCTTGCCGTCCGTGATCATGGAGCTGTCGTGGTCGACCACCTGGAAACCCACACCCCCATCCTGCTCCATCAGGGCGATCGTCATGTCAGTTCGACTGCCGCCCTCGTCGCAGAAGCGTTTGCCGGCCTTGTTCACGTAGATGCTCTCATTGGTGGTTCCGACGGTTGTTTCGGTGGCGTAGAGCACGGTGTCCACGAAGGGGAAGACCATCTGGTTAAAGGGCAATTCGGCGAAGGCGGCGCCTGCTTCTGTGGCCATGCGGATGCCGTCTCCAGTGTGTCCGTAGTTGTTGTCGCAGTGGAAGGTGTCGAGATCTTTCCAGTTCCACATCTTGTCGTGCTCTTTCAGCATATCCTGGTTGTCGGCATAGCCTCCAGAGGCGATAACGACACCGTCTTTAGCGCGCACGGTGTACGTGCTGCCGTTTGCGCTGCTGCCAATGACGCCAGTCACGCGACCGCTTTCAGTGATGAGCTCGGTTGCCGGCGTGGCGAACAGGATGCGAAGATCGAGTCCTTCCATCTCTCGTTCGAACACGTTGAAATAGCCTTCTCCATTCACGTCTTCTGAGGAACCCGAGAAATGCGCCCAAGAATAACCGGGAATTGCGACGAGTGGCATCCAGGGAAACTGCATGGTGTCGAGCCATGCCGTGCCCCCCTCCACATCCGTTGCATAAGTGTGTTGGAAGTCGTAGGTGTTGCCCTCAAGCATGCAGAGTTGCAGCGCAAGGAATTCGGGCGAGCTAAAGAGTTTGGTGTTCCCGTTTGCGTAGTAGTCGTCCCATTGTTGCTGCACCTCATCTACCAGAGAGGCGTCAAGCCCGGCGTCTCGATTGAACTGAAGAACTTCTTGGAAGATCTTCAGGTAGCCGTCGTTCACTTCGACGCGTAATTTTTCGGGTGCGTTGGCATACTCGATGAAACCGCCACTCACGAGGGCGTTGCCGCCCATGCTCGAGGACTTCTCGAACACGACGACCTTCGCTCCCTGCTGAGCAGCTGCTAGTGCAGATGCCATTCCAGAAATGCCGGCGCCTATGACGGCGAGGTCGCATTCGATCTCCTCGTCGGTTGGCTGCTCTTTGGGAACCTCCGCACGCTTCAAAGCGCTCACGTCGCCATCGGCTTGACGCGCGCAGTCTTCTACGGCCGAGAGCAGCGCGAGGGATGAAAGCGTCGCTCCTGTCACCGCGTCGACGGCGAGTGATTGTGATGCTACGATGATCTCAGGGATCTTCTCAAACGCCGGTGCGGCGATGCGTTCGGTTTCTCCGTGATCGACGACGCGGACGCTGTCGATGGCAGTGTCGGAGAAGACGACCTCGACGGTGATATCGCTCTTCTTGCCGAGTGCCGTGGCCTGGTAGGTTCCTGCGACAAATTGAGTTGTCGTGCCGCCCGTCTCTGCGACGGGGTGTGACGAAGCGCATCCCGTCGCGCCTAAGGCCAGAGCTGCCGCTGCGACCGAGCTTGCTTGCACAAACCGTCTGCGATCGATGACGTGGTTCTTTCCGTGTCCCATGTTCCCTCCTATGTTCGAATCTTGTCGGCGAGACGCCCTCGCCCCTGCTGTCGTTCATTATGGGATCGGTTCGCCCGAGGGTCTTTTGCAAGTTGTTGCGTGATTTGTGCACAAACCGTACAATTCGCTACAACGACAAAGGGGATCAGGGGGTTGTGGTGCTCAACATGGAATATGTGCCCGAGTTGCTCGTGCTGGCGGAAACACTCAGCTACACGGAGACGGCGCGAAGGCTGCACATGTCTCATTCGGCTGTGAGCCGTCACGTTGACGCTGTGGAGCGGGCGCTGGGGGCTCGGCTATTTAATCGTACGACTCGCAAAGTGGAGCTGACCGATGCGGGACGAGCGGTTATTGCCGACTTCTCTGCCATGCAGGCCCATTACACTCATGTGCTTGATGAGCTTGGTCGACTCGCGGAGGATGTGCCAGTCATACGACTGAGCTGTCCGGATTTTTGGATACCGTGTTATCTTGAGCCGTTGTTGGCGTTTCTCTCCCTCGAGCAATCTGCTCTTCGTGTCAAGTTGGAATCGAATCCTCCTGTTGTGGGTTTGAGCGCGGTGGAGGAGGGCCGGTGCGATCTTGCCTTTGGTATCGGGCTTCCCACGGAACTGAAGCCCCCGATGAACATGAGGTTGTTTCTTCGTGAGCGAATTGTGGCAACGATTCATGAAGACAATGCGTTGGCGGGATGCGAGACGCTAGCGTTGGAGCAGCTTGCTGGTGAGCCTTTGGTGGTTCTCGACGATCGGGCCGAAGGATTCAGCCGCATGAACGAAGAGATATTGAGATAATCCTCCTTTGCAGATTGTGGGCTAGGAGGAGGACTCCTCATCGTCTGAACTGGGCGACCTCGCGTAGAAGTCCCTGTATCGGAGCGTTTTCGGGTTGCG